>Ga0209396_1001465_pt1 | contig 26223 bp, 22 predicted proteins | sample GOMGulsemesocosm_6_FD_184638 | JGI IMG/M metagenome (GOLD analysis project Ga0209396, IMG submission 184638) | Methane-oxidizing microbial communities from mesocosms in the Gulf of Mexico - GOM8C Gulf of Mexico (SPAdes) (version 2) | ecosystem: Environmental > Aquatic > Marine > Cold seeps... | reverse complement strand
TCACAACTGATGAAGCTGAACAGAACTTAGCGAACCTACTAAATAACCTTTAATTGATTTGCTGAATGCAATTAAAGTAACAAGGAAAAGTCACAGACCCACTGATACTTTTCCTTTTATATTGAGTAGATAAAGTTGTAGTCTTTTACAGCTAACATAAATCCCCAATACTATTTCGATAGTATTGGGGATTTTTTTTTGCTTATAATTTAATGATTTATAAATATCAGTAATCATATCCACCCTAGTCGTGATAAATGTTAATGCTACACTTAACCGGCTGCCACACACCAATCTTCAATTACGATATCTGCCTCCGGCCCGCTGAGATGATGCCTAGCGAAAAATATAAACAAATGATTAATATGATTTACGCCTTGTTTTTATGATTAATATCAGACTATACTCGTACTTCTTGTCGGAGTGCTTTAGGGCTGAGACCATTTTAATATGGGATCCGTGGAACCTGATCAGGCTAATACCTGCGTAAGGAAACAAGAGTGATTAATACAATAATGTGAGTGTGATTCTAGGTTTGCCAGAGGGATTTTAAGGCTGCTTTGATAACATAAACAATCACCATATCTGTATCACTACTCTCCACACATACTCAACGACAAGCAATCATCTTATTAGAAAGGAATGAATGCTATGTCTACTACCAATAATACCAATAAAACTAAAAAACCAACCCGTCGTGAAACTCGCGAAAATGCGCAAGAGTTTATTAACAACCTCAGCTGCGAACCATTTCCTAATTCAGAAAAAATGCATCTAACTGGCAGTCGTGACGATATCCAAGTGGCGATGCGCAAGATCAATCTTGATGAGACGTTAGTCGCTGGCAGTAAAGATGATCCGGTGTATGAACAAAACGAATCGATCCCTGTTTACGATACATCGGGCCCTTATACCGATCCGGCGATTGAAATCAACGTTCACCAAGGTTTACCAAAATTAAGACAGCAATGGATCGCAGAGCGTCACGATATTGAAGAACTCGAGATCGTGACATCACAATTTGCTCAGCAACGTCTCGCGGATGACGGTATTGACCATATTCGCTTTGAGCATTTACCAAAACCACTAAAAGCGATTGATGGTCAAAATGTTACTCAGATGCATTATGCCCGTAAAGGTATCATCACGCCGGAAATGGAATATATCTCGATCCGTGAAAACATGGGTCGTGAATTGATCCGCAATGAACTGTTATTAAGCCAGCATGCCGGTAATGATTTTGGCGCCAGTATACCGGAAAAGATCACCCCTGAATTTGTCCGTGATGAAGTTGCGCGTGGTCGTGCGATCATCCCTGCTAACATCAATCACCCAGAATCTGAACCGATGATCATCGGTCGTAACTTCTTAGTAAAAGTAAACGCCAATATTGGTAATTCATCGGTAACATCATCGATTGAAGAAGAAGTCGAGAAGCTAGTATGGGCGACTCGCTGGGGCGCTGACACGGTTATGGACTTATCCACAGGCCGTAATATTCATGAAACGCGTGAGTGGATCCTGCGTAATTCACCAGTGCCAATCGGTACCGTGCCGATCTATCAGGCCCTAGAAAAGGTAAATGGGATCGCCGAGGATCTTACTTGGGAAGTATTCCGCGATACCTTGATCGAACAAGCTGAACAGGGGGTTGATTACTTCACTATTCATGCTGGTGTACTACTGCGTTATGTCCCTATGACGGCAAAACGCCTTACCGGGATCGTTTCGCGTGGTGGCTCGATCATGGCTAAATGGTGTTTGACCCATCATAAAGAAAACTTTGCTTATGACCATTTCGAAGAAATCTGTGCGATTTGTAAAGCCTACGATGTATCTCTGTCGTTAGGCGATGGCATGCGTCCGGGTTGTGCGGCTGATGCCAATGATGAAGCACAATTTGCCGAATTAGCAACCTTAGGTGAGTTAACGAAGGTGGCGTGGGAGCAAGACGTACAAGTTATTATCGAAGGTCCAGGGCATATCCCAATGCACATGATTAAAGAGAATGTTGAAAAGCAACTCGATATTTGTCATGAAGCACCTTTCTATACCTTAGGTCCACTGACTACAGATATCTCTCCGGGTTACGATCACTTCACATCGGGTATTGGTGCGGCGCAAATAGGTTGGTACGGTTGTGCCATGTTGTGTTACGTGACACCAAAAGAACATTTAGGCCTGCCGAATAAAGAAGACGTTAAGCAAGGCATGATCACCTATAAGATCTCTGCGCATGCGGCTGATTTAGCGAAAGGTTTCCCAGGTGCTCAAATCCGTGACAATGCCATGTCGAAAGCGCGTTTTGAATTCCGTTGGAATGATCAATTTAATCTGGCATTAGACCCAGATACTGCGCGTGCTTATCACGATGAAAATATCCCTCAAGAATCCGGTAAAGTTGCCCATTTTTGTTCTATGTGTGGACCAAAATTCTGTTCAATGAAGATCTCACAAGATGTTCGCGATTACACTGCCAAACAAGAAAAAATCAGCATTCAATTGCTCGATGAAGTAGTTCTGATCGATGACGTCGCTGTGATTGATGCCGAAGCAGGAATGAAGCAGATGTCAGAAGAATTTAAAAAGCACGGTGCTGAATTATACCTGCCACCAACGCATGATGCCGTAAATGGTCGTGTGCCTGAATCTACAACTGAGAACGTGGAATAATTATTCAATGACTCAAGCCATTATTTGGACTATCGCGAGCCTTGCCGCTCGCGATAACGCTGCGACTCAAGCTGGTATTAATACCATTAATGCGCTAGGTGGACGTGGTTATCATGCATCTACGCAGCTGTTATCCGATGCTGATTTTTCTGCTGAATTAGCGATATTGACTGCCGCGCCTATGGCATCTGCCATTAAAATAGGGGCGATAGCGACAAGTTCGCATGTGGAGATCTTAGCTGAATTTTTACAAGCTTATAAGCAACAACACCCAGAGATTAGTGTTATCTATGAGCCGTTATCAATCTTATTATTTGATATGGCAACGGCAGATACAGTGCTGATTAATACGATTAAAGCGCGCTTATTACCGCTCGTGGATGTACTCATTGTAAGTCAAGTTCCGCTGGTATCACAATCTGCGGTTGAGTTATTTAGTGCTATTAAACAAGCCATCAATACATTATTTCACTTCGGTGTGAAAGGGGTTTGTGCCAAAGCCATTGATATTAATGGTGACGATGGACAGCAGACTATTACTTTAGATGTCTATGCGGATCTGCAGCGTGAGGTTTTATTATCTTCACTAACTGCAGGCATAGAGAAGGATCATCACAGTGGTATTTTCTCTTCGGCATTGGCAACTGTTATCGCCCAAGATTATCCTATTGATGATGCATTGGTGGTCGCAAGAGCTTATCTAAATCAAACCGCAGAAGCATGGCCTACCGAGCGCAGTGATTTTCCGCAGGTAGTATTACCGAACACGGTATTAGGCGACCAGCTTGGTTTAGTACAACAAATGCAATTAGCTTATGATTTCGCACCTTGTGATACCAATCGTCTTGGACTGTATCCGGTGGTGGATACGGTCGAGTGGTTAGAGAAAGTATTACAACAAGGGGTGAAGACCCTGCAATTGCGTATTAAAGATAAAAGCCCAGCCGAAGTGGTTGATGATGTTAAAGCTGCTGTGGCATTAGGCCGTCAATATCAAGCACGCTTATTCATCAATGACTATTGGCCATTAGCCATTGAACACGGCGCTTATGGTGTGCATTTAGGCCAAGAAGATATGCTTATTGCCGATTTTAAAGCGATAAAAACAGCCGGTTTAAAACTGGGTTTAAGCACCCACGGTTATTATGAAATATTACGTGCCCACCAAATAAGGCCGAGTTACATCGCCCTTGGTCATATCTATCCAACGGTGACTAAAGACATGCCATCAAAACCACAGGGACTACAGCGTTTACAGCGTTATGCGGATTTAATGCAGGACTATTCTTTAGTGGCCATTGGCGGTATTAGCATTGCACGTGCACCGCAAGTGGCAGCAACGGGGGTTGGTAGTGTTGCAATCGTCACGGCAATTACTCGCGCGGACGATTATAAACAAGCGATTGCCGAGCTATTGGCTATCGTTGAACCGCATTCAACCCTAGCGTGTGTGAATGATTAATATAACGGGACTAATATAACGGGATTATTATGACGGGACTATTATGACAGCATTAAATGATCAGGAATACATGCGTTACAGCTCGCACTTACTGCTTGCTGATGTTGGTGAGCAGGGGCAATTAGCACTGCGCAATGCCAAGGTATTAATTGTTGGTGTCGGTGGTCTCGGTGCGCCAGTGGCCTTGTATTTGGCTGCTGCCGGTGTTGGTCATCTATATTTAGCTGATGATGATGATGTTGAATTAAGTAATCTGCAACGACAAATTATTTTTACTCAGCAGCAACTGAAGCAAACCAAAGTGAGTGCGGCAAAAAACTCATTAACGCAGCTTAATCCGCATATTACGGTTACAGCAATCGCAGAACGCGTAACGCTGGATAGCGCGGATACTCATATGGCAGATATATTGGCCGGCATTGATTTGGTTATTGATTGCAGCGATAACATGCCAACCAGGCAAGCGATTAATAAGATCTGTGTAATGAAAAAAATACCGTTAATTGTTGGTGCGGGTATTCGCATGGAAGGGCAGCTGATCTCGTTTAACGCCCAATTAGCTGATTCGGCGTGTTACCACTGCTTATATCCTTTTGATGATACTGCAGAAGTAAATAATTGCAGTACTTCAGGGGTACTCGGCCCCTTAGTTGGCATTATTGGATCATTACAAGCATTGGAAGCGATCAAATATTTAACCGATATGCCGCTGTCTTCACTTAATCGGTTAATGCGCTTTGATGGTAAAACCTTGCAATGGCAGCACCTCTCGGTCGCCAAAGATCCAGATTGCTCTGTGTGCGCAGGTCGCTAATACCAATACGAAATATCAGTATTGAATATAAAGACCGAATAGAAAAATTAAGTATAAGCAGTTAATTAAATACCTTGAGGTCTGAATATTTGGACTTGATGGATAGGAAGAAAAGATGAAATTAATCATTAACGATGAAATTAAAAACCTAGCCGTGACCAGTATTACGTCATTATTGACGGCATTAGAACAGCCGGGGAAAGGCATTGCGGTAGCGGTGAACCAAGCCATTATTACGCGTCAAAACTGGGATGATTTTCAGCTATCAGAAAATGATCAAGTGACTTTATTTCAAGCTATTGCAGGAGGCTAAATGTCAGTAACAACGTTAAACCCAGCATTCATATTACCAAGCGATGAGCTTGTCATTGCCGATAAAACCTTTTCATCACGGTTATTTACGGGCACGGGTAAATTCAGCGATCAAAAAATAATGGCAGATGCCTTGATTGCATCTCAATCCCAGTTAGTGACCATGGCATTAAAGCGTATTGATTTGACCAATCAAGAAGATGATATTCTGAAACCGTTAATTGCCGCGGGGATGAATCTATTACCTAATACCTCGGGTGCTCGCGATGCTAAAGAAGCTGTATATGCTGCGCACTTAGCACGAGAAGCATTGCAAACCAATTGGGTTAAATTAGAAATTCATCCTGACCCAAAGTATTTACTGCCTGATCCGATTGAAACTTTAAAAGCCACAGAGATACTTGCGCGTGATGGTTTTCATGTATTGCCATACATTCATGCCGACCCAGTATTGTGTAAACGTTTGGAAGCTGTGGGTACTGCGGCGGTTATGCCATTGGGTGCACCGATTGGTTCAAACAAGGGCATTCGCACTGCAGAGTTCCTAGAGATTATTATTGAGCAGTCTACCGTACCTGTGATTGTTGATGCCGGTATTGGCGCGCCATCACATGCAGCACTGGCAATGGAAATGGGCGCGGATGCGGTACTCGTTAATACCGCGATTGCGGTGGCGAAGGATCCAGTAGCAATGAGTCAAGCGTTTGCGTTAGCGGTTCAAGCCGGTCGTCAGGCTTATTTAGCTGGGTTGGGTAGCCAAGCACAAACAGCAGTTGCTTCTAGTCCATTAACGGCATTTTTAGATCTGTGATCTGGCTAATTTAAGGGTTAAATATGAGCTTTTATGAGCAATTACAACAATTAGATTGGGATGATATTCGCTTATCTATTTATGCTAAAACAGCAGCTGATGTTGAACGGGCGTTAACAAAGTCGCGGCTTGATCTGGATGATTTTCAGGCGTTGATTTCACCTGCGGCAGAACCTTTTTTAGAACAGATGGCGCAGCGAAGTGTGCAGTTAACACGACAACGTTTTGGTAATACTATCCAATTCTATGTGCCGTTATACCTTTCTAACATGTGTTCTAATATTTGTACCTATTGTGGTTTTTCGATGCATAACAAAATTCGTCGTACCACGTTGGATATGACGCAATTAAATAGCGAAGCACGCGCGATCAAAAAAATGGGTTTTGATCATTTGTTATTAGTGGCAGGTGAATCAGAACGCAAGGTGGGAATGCCGTATTTCCGTCAGGTATTTAATGAATTGAAATCGCAATTCTCGCATTTATCTTTGGAAGTACAGCCGCTAGAACAAGCCGATTATGAAGAGCTAAAAGAATTGGGATTAGATTCGGTATTGGTTTATCAAGAAACCTATAATCCTCGTACTTATGCTGAGCATCATATCAAAGGCAAAAAATCTGATTTTAAATATCGGATTGATACCCCTGATCGGTTAGGCAAAGCCGGTATTCATAAAATGGGCTTAGGGGCGTTAATTGGTTTGGACGAATGGCGCACCGATTGTTTTCATGTTGCTGCGCATTTGGATTATTTGCAAAAACGTTATTGGCAAACCAAGTACTCCATTTCTTTTCCACGTTTAAGACCGTGTGAAGGTGCATTTCAGCCGAAGTCGATCATGAATGATCGCCAGTTGGTGCAATTGATTTGTGCTTATCGATTGTTTAACCCGGATGTGGAATTGTCATTATCGACCCGAGAATCTGAGCATTTTCGTGACAATGTCATTCCATTAGGCATAACGACGATCAGTGCGGGTTCGAAAACTCAGCCTGGTGGTTATTCAGACGATACTGATAAAGCACTAGAACAGTTTGAAATTGATGATGACCGTTCACCTGCTGAAATGACTGGTTTAGTCAAAGATATGGGACTCGAAGTCGTTTGGAAAGACTGGGATAGGTCGTTAACGGCACTGAAATAAACTTCACTGAAGTAAAAAAGTAATAGGCTGCGTTTATACATGTGGACGCAGCCTAGGTTTATTATTTAGTGATTATAATTACTTTTCTACGTCTATCGCTGTTCTCGCGAAACGTTTACTGATTAATTCAATAGGTAATTTACACAGTAAAACACCTGCCGTTAGCATTACCATCATGATCAATGATTCATGACTAATCGTTCTGCCGTTAACCGCACTGTCTAGACCAAGTGCAATCACTGGGAATACTAAGAAACAAATTGATGCCTGAAACGGACTTGCTACTTTATTTAATTGGAAGTAAGCCATGATGCCGCCAATCCCTGCAATAGCGCCAAGGTAAATAACCGATAACCAAGATGTTAATGTGAAGGTACTAAAGTCAGGTTGCTCTACAAATGCACCAACAGCAAGCAATAGTACCGAAGCAACAAGACACGGTAGTGCGTTATAAGTCAGTACGTGAATACCCTGGCAACGTGTCTGTACGCTGGTGTAGATTGTGGCGTGCATGAATACTGCGAGTACTAATGCGCCAACACCAATGAGGCTACCATTTGCGCTTACACCCATTTCATTGCTGATAATGGTAATTAAACTAAATAAAGCAATGGCAAGACCTGCTACCTGATGGATGTGTACTTTTTGGCGGTGAACTAATACCGCAAACGCTAATACGACAACCGGCATAGTGGCAAAAATAATAGACGCCAGCCCTGATGAAATATATTGCTCACCAAAAATCATTAAAGTAAAAGGTGCTGCGAAATAAAACACACTGATTAAGGCGAACTCAAGTTTCTTGCCTTTCGGAAACATCAGCGGGATGTTAAGCCAGCGCGCCGCTAGAATTAATAACGGTGCAGCCAGTGCAAAGCGCAGACCGGTTGCTGTGATGGGTGGAATTGAGTGAACCGCAATTTCCATCGCCATCCAGGTTGTACCCCAGATCAAACATACAGAGGCAAATAATAATGTGGCGACGAGTTTTTTGTTCATAAGGCAATCTCTATATAAGTACTGGGATATTCAATACGATAATTCTATGCCTTTTGTTGAGGTATATGCTTTCCTATTTCCTTTTAAAACAATATTAAACAGGCAATAAATACTCCACAAATATGGATATGTGAAAACAATTAGTTATTTACCTCTTTTGTTCACAGTGTTTATTTTGCAATATCGTCTATTTTGCAATAAAACGTTCGTAGGCTGGTTGAACTTATCGACAGTTCAAATTCAAGGTTAGATTGGCGGTATTTACCCCAAACCCATCTTTATAATGGGTGGAAATGCACCCGTTTATAGCGTGTGCTTAGCGCCTTGTCTTTGTTAAGGTGTTGTTGTTTAGGCTTTTTATTTTAAAATTTAAATGTGGCCCAATGGTTGCTATATGGTTATCACACTGTTAATTAAGAGCGTTTATCTTGGTTAACAACGTTATAATTATATGGAGATTATTATGTTTAAATACGCTACAGCAATATCGATAGTACTGGCGAGCATGACCACTTTTACGGCTCAAGCCTCTTCAGGTGCGTGTGATCCGGGTGAGATCGTAATTAAATTTAGTCATGTGACGAATACCAGTAAACACCCGAAAGGTATTGCTGCGTCATTACTTGAAGAGCGAGTTAATAAAGAGATGAATGGTAAAGCTTGTATGCAAGTTTTCCCTAACTCAACACTTTATGATGATAATAAAGTGCTTGAAGCATTATTAAGTGGTGATGTGCAATTAGCGGCACCGTCACTGTCTAAATTTGAGAAAGTCACTAAAAAATTCCGTATTTTTGATTTACCTTTCCTGTTTGATGACGTTGCTGCTGTTGATCGTTTTCAAAACTCTGAATCCGGTGAAAAATTGAAAAATTCAATGCGTCGCCGTGGATTACAGGGTTTGGCATTTTGGCATAATGGTATGAAGCAAATGTCAGCTAACCGTCCCCTTATTTCTCCTGAAGATGCGCAAGGTTTGAAATTCCGTGTGCAAGCATCAGATGTACTGGTTGCCCAGTTTGAACAGCTTGGGGCTAACCCACAAAAAATGTCGTTTAAAGAAGTATACGGCGGTCTACAAACCAAGGTTATTGATGGTCAGGAGAATACTTGGTCAAATACCTATGGCAAAAAATTCTTTGAAGTACAGGACGGTGTAACCGAAACCAATCACGGTATTCTTGATTATCTATTGGTTACGTCAAACCGCTGGTGGGCGAAATTACCGAACGATGTAAAAGTGCAACTACGCCAAATTATTGTCGAGGTAACTGCAACACGTAATGCCGAATCTGCGCGTATTAATAATGAAAATAAAAATAATATTATCGCGGCCGGTGGTGTTGTACGTACGTTAACGCCAGACCAACGCCAAGCTTGGGTGACTAAGCTACAACCTGTTTGGTCTAAGTTCGAGAAAGATATTGGTAGTGACTTGATCGAGAAAGCATTAGCGTCGAATAAATCATAATACCAAGCGGCATAAGTGATTTATGCCGCGTTAAGCGAATTGAAGCTAATACGAAGGGAACCAGTATGAATAATGGATTATGGGCGCGCTTAGGGCGTGTTACCGACAACCTTGAAGAGCTGAATATTGCCATGACATTGGGTGTGATGACCTTGCTCACTTTTGCCAATGTGGTGTTTCGGTATTTATTTAATGGCAATATTTTATGGGCGTTAGAATTAACAGTATTTTTATTTGCCTGGTTAGTGTTAGTGGGTGCTTCGTACGGGGTAAAAAAACATTCTCATATCGGTGTTGATATTCTCATTAATATAGCGTCAGTGAAATTACGTAAAGTTTATGCCGTTATAGCAGTAAGTGCGTGTTTACTTTTCTCGGTGTTGTTATTGATCGGCTCGTGGAATTATTGGTATCCGTTTATTACTGATCAAGCCTGGTTTGAAACCGATGATATTCCGATGCCAGAATTCTTACAGTTCCTTGCTGATTGGCTTAATGAGGGGGAACGTTATGAAAAATTACCCCGTTTTATCCCTTATTTTTCCTTACCGTTAGGTACTGCATTACTGACATTTAGGTTTGCACAGCTGTTATGGCAAGTGCTTACTAACAAAATTGACCGTGTGATCGCAAGTCACGAAGCTGAAGAAGCGTTGGCGGTATTAGAACAAAAAGATAACAAGGATTAAGTTATGGTTTTAGTTGTATTGTTATTGATGATCATCGGGTTCATGATGTTTGGCGTGCCGATTGCAGTGTCACTTGGTTTATCAAGTATTTTGTTTTTGTTGGTTAATTCCGATGCCAGCTTAGCATCTGTAGCGCAAACGTTATTTAATGCGTTTGCTGGGCATTACACCCTATTGGCGATCCCATTTTTCATTTTGGCATCGACCTTTATGTCTACCGGTGGTGTTGCTCAGCGCATCATTCGTTTCGCAATTGCTATCGTGGGTTGGTTCCCTGGCGGTTTAGCAATTGCTTCTGTGGTTGCGTGTATGATGTTCGCCGCGTTGTCTGGTTCATCACCAGCAACGGTTGTTGCTATCGGTAGTTTAGTTATCGCCGGTATGGTTAAGAATGGTTACAGTAAAGAGTTTGCTGCCGGGGTTATCTGTAATGCGGGTACCTTAGGCATCTTAATTCCGCCTTCCATTGTGATGGTGGTGTATGCCGCTGCGACGGATGTATCTGTTGGTCGCATGTTTTTAGCGGGTGTGATTCCGGGAATGCTCGCGGGACTGATGCTCATTATCGCGATTTTTATTACTGCTAAAGTTAAAAAATTACCCGCGCAACCGTTTGTTGGTTGGGGTGAAGTTTTTCGTTCTGCGAAGGATGCATCATGGGGTCTGATGTTAATTGTCATTATCCTCGGTGGTATCTATGGCGGCATCTTTACACCGACAGAAGCGGCTGCAGTTGCTGCTGTGTATGCGTTTGTTATTGCAAACTTTGTGTATAAAGACATGGGCCCTTTTGCGGATAAGAAAAGCAGTCAGTCGGTGATTGTTAAATCACTGCATGTATTATGTCATCCGGATACCAAGAAAAGTCTATTTGATGCCGGCAAAATGACAATCATGTTGTTGTTCATTGTTGCTAATGCATTAATTCTGAAGCATGTATTAACCGAAGAACGTATTCCACAAATGATCACTGAAACCATGTTAGGTGCCGGTCTTGGACCGATTACATTTTTGATCGTGGTGAATGTCTTGCTGTTGATTGGTGGCCAGTTTATGGAACCATCGGGTTTGTTGATTATTGTTGCGCCTTTGGTATTTCCGATTGCGTTAGAACTCGGTATTGATCCTATCCATCTTGGTATCATCATGGTGGTGAATATGGAAATAGGCATGATCACACCGCCCGTGGGCTTGAATCTATTTGTTACCTCGGGTGTCGCTAATATGTCGATGTTGCAAGTGGTGAAAGCGGTGATGCCGTGGGTGGCATTGATGCTGGTATTCTTAGTGGTCGTGACGTATGTACCTTGGGTATCAACGTGGTTACCAACCTTGATGATGGGACCTGAATTGATAATTCGTTAAGCTTTAAGCCAGTACTGATGTAATAACAAAAATGGCCAGCATATGCTGGCCATTTTTAGTTACGCTTATTTATTCTCAGATTATGTGTTCACAGATTATTGCTTAACAAATCGTCATTTAACAGACTGTTCTTTAAATGCTTGTTTATCGATTTGATGCTTTTGCATTTTGTCATACAAGGTTTTACGCGCTAAGTTAAGTTGGTGCATCGTGTCTTTTATACTGCCATTGCAGCTTGTTAGCGCTTGTTCAATAAGTATTTTTTCGAAGGCTTCCACTTGCTCGGATAAGTTTTGCGTCAATGCTGCTTGGGCTTCGTTAACCGAGCTTAGTCCTGTGAGCTTGCCCAGTAATATATAACGCTCTGCTGCGTTCCTTAATTCACGTACATTACCCGGCCAGTCATGTGCCAGCAGAGTCTGTACATCTTGCGGTGGTAAGGCGGGAGCTGCTTTACTATAGCGGGCTGCAGAGACCAATAAGAAATGATGGAACAGGCTTTGAATATCATCGAAACGTTGGCGCAGCGGGGGTAAGTTTAGAGTGACGATATTAAGGCGATAATACAGATCTTGGCGAAATATACCTGTGCTGGCTGCTTGTTTGAGATCGACTTTAGTGGCGGCAATAATACGAATATCCAGCGGTATCTCTTTATTGGAGCCAATGCGTTCGAGGGTACGTTCTTGTAAAATACGTAATAGTTTTATTTGCGCCTGCATGGGCATTGATTCTATTTCATCGAGAAATAAAGTGCCGCCTTGGGCGTATTCAAATTTACCAATACGCCTGTCTGATGCCCCCGAAAAAGCGCCTTTTTCATGGCCAAATAATTCACTTTCAATGAGATTCTCTGGTACTGCGCCGCAATTGATAGCGACGAAATTATGGGTGCGACGACTACTTTGTTCATGTAGCGAACGGGCTACGAGTTCTTTACCGGTACCTGTCTCACCAAATAATAGAATATCGGCAGGCGTATCAGCAATCTGGCCAATCATTTCACGTAATTCCACAATGGCTTTGGTGGTACCTATGATCCGAGGACCCAGTGTTTCTTTGGCTTGCAGGGCTTTTTTTAAGGTTTTGTTTTCTTCGGTTAACATGCGTTTTTCGATAGCGCGTTTTACTGATTCAGTGAGTCGTACTGAGGCAAATGGCTTCTCAATAAAATCATAAGCCCCATCCTGCATCGCTTGTACCGCAAGTGAAATATCACCGTGCCCAGTAATTAAGATAACCGGTAGGCTAGGGTCTTGTTGCATCAGTTTTAGCAATAATTTATGCCCTGATAAACCGGGTAAACGGATATCGGTGATCACAACTAAAGGTGTTTCTACAGCCAGCTGGGTCAGTGCTGACTCAGCATCGGCAAAACAGGTCACGCTAATTCCAGCAAGTTCTAGGGTTTGCTTATTAGCGAACCGTAGATCTTCTTCGTCATCAATAAAAAAAACCTGACTCATTATTTATCCTATGCTTATCTGGTAATGGCTCTGTGTTAATACTGGCTTTGTGCTAGTAGTGTTATAGCACTGTGATTGTTTTATGCTAGCTCGGTGATTACAGCTATGGGCAAGCTAAGGCTGAATCTGGCTCCTGCATTGGGGCGGTTTTCTGCTTTAATTTTGCCGTGCATGTTACGCATTATTTTGTGGGATATGGATAAACCCAGACCTAGGCCGGTGTCCTTGGTGGTAAAAAATGGATCAAACAGTTGCGGTAAATTTGCAGGGTTTATTCCTGAGCCTGAATCATCCACCTGGACAATGACTTGCTCTTGATGTCGGCATAAAGTGATATGAATATGTTTTTCACTGGCCGTTTCTACAGCTTGCATGGCATTGGATAATAAATTCACTATCACTTGCTCTAATTGCACCTGGTCGACATTAACCAGAACATCAATGTTGGCGTCATCCACAGTAATACTGACTTGGTTATTTTTTAATTGCGGTTTGACTAACTCGACGGCCATGTTAATCACATTCCGCAGTGGTACTGTGTGCAATTCACCGCTGGATTTACGGGCGAAAAATTTTAACTGTGAACTTATTTTTGCCATGCGCTCAGTTAAATGAATGATGCGTTGGAGATTATCTTGTGTTGATTGATGTTGTTCGCGTTGCAAAAATACCAAGGCATTATCGGCATAACTCCGAATGGCGGCGAGTGGGTTATTTAATTCATGGCTGATGCTCGCTGACAGCTGACCCAATACTGCTAACTTAGCGGTCTGGATCAGTTCTTTTTGGGTATCTCGCAGGGTTTGTTCCATTTTCTGACGTTCAATGATCTCGTTATTTAGATCTGCAGTTCGACGTTTAACTTCTTGCTCTAATTTGTGCTTGGTTTTGATGCGCTGTACTTCTTTGTCTTGGTCGCGCTGACGTTTATGCATGGATAATCTTAAGCGTAAATTGAGCAACCAAAATACCAGTGACAGTAATACCATACCAATCGCAATATCGATGAAGATCGCGGTTAATGGTGTGAATACCCTAACTGTCCAGCCTGCTGCGGGCATATGTTTGCTAATCGATAGATAATTAGTGTCAAACGGTTTACTTGTCGTTAGCTGTAATAGTGTGGGGTTATCCTCGAGCTGACCTGAGAAGTTTAGCGCGGCTATAGTTTTGCCACCATAACGACGGCTTCGTGTTATTTGTTGTAATTTCTCTGTACTCAGTGGCGTTAAGCTATGCAGCAACCATGACTGGGTATTGGAGATGAAAATAATATTGTCATCATCCGTCACCATGAAGTGAGATTGTTTACCAGTCCACTCTTTTTCAATTTTCGATAGATCCATTTTTACCACGACAACACCAATAATTTTATCTGCGTTGATAACGGGAGAGGAAAAGTAATAGCCGCGTTGTCCCGATGTCGTACCTAATGCAAAGTAGCGGCCTTGTTGCCCGCTAACGGCTTGCTGAAAGTAAGGGCGAAAAGCAAAGTTTTTACCAATGAAGGTTTGTTCATCGCGCCAGTTATTAGCGGCGATAGTTGTGCCATTAAGAGCGATAAGATAAGTATCTGACGCGCCAATGGTATTGTTAACATGTTTTAAATAACGGTTGGTTTTTGCTTGCAGTTTCGCGTTGCCGCTATCTTGTAAGCTCGCCACCACTAACTTTTGATCTAATAATAATTTGGGGATAGCGTCAAAACGTTGTAATTGGCTTTGTAAGTGAGCCGCAAAAATATCTAATTGTTGATTGCTTTGGCTGACTAACTTAGCGTAACCGGATCGCCAAACCCAGCTTAATAAAATAATTACACTGATGAGATAAAAACCAATTAAAAATTTTCGTGTTGTTAACATTATGACACCCCTAGGTATACAATAACGTAACATGGTTATATTTCCAATCAATGGCGGCCAGAGTGCGAGCTAGGTAGTTATCCTAGTGCTATTTTATCTATTAATTAAGCCGTTTACCCTACGACCACCACAACTATCCTCTAAACTATTTTCCAAACACTATGCTTGAGATTAGAATGTCCCTAATGGGATTTTTAAAGAAAGGAATTACTTCACTATGTTAGATTCGAAGGATAAATTGATTTTAGATTTGTTGCAGCGTGATGCATCGCTATCAATTGCTGATCTCGCCGACAAAGTCAGCTTAACGGTCTCACCTTGCTGGAAACGATTAAAACGTTTAGAAGATAATGGTTATATACTACGTCGTGTGGCTTTACTTAATGAGCAAAAACTCGGTCTTGCACTGACGGCCTTTGTTAATATAAAAACGCAAAATCACAGTGATAGCTGGTTTAAGAAATTTGTTATGAGTGTCAATGACTTTGCCGAAGTGATCGAGTTTTACCGTATGGCCGGAGAATACGATTACATGATGAAGGTATTAGTAAAAGATATGGCGGCATTTGATGTGTTTTATAAACGCTTAGTGAATTGTGTCGATGGTTTAACGGATGTGACTTCTTCTTTTGCGATGGAAAGATTAAAAAATACTACCCAGTTACCCATTTCTTAATCGTTATTTAACCGCTATTGATTCGATAAAGGTTGAATATATCCAAGTTATTTCAAAATGCTGATTGTGCATCTTGAAGTAACTTGAGTATTAATAGCGAGGCTATTAGTACCGAAACTATGAGTGCCAGTATACTTAATCATAAGGACTGGACTATTATAATTTAAGTAGGTCCTCGGCGATTTTTTTTGCGCTATGCGGCGGTGCAAATGCCGCTACATATTGTCCTTCTGGATTCACTAAATACAGTCGAGAAGAATGGTTAATCAAATAACTCTCACGCTGCGCTTCAGGTATTGGACTCGAATAAGGCACTGATACATATTGACCATTATTGGCTAAAAATGTTTTTTGGTAAATAACCCCAAAGCTAGCAACTAATTTATCGATCTCGCTGGTATCGCCTGTGATCCCGACAAACTTATCGTTATAAAATTGCGCGTATGTGGTCAGCATCTCATTACTATCACGTTGCGGATCGACTGAAATAAAGACCACTTGTGGCATCGTTTTACCAGCCTCAGTCATGATGCTTGCAACATTGTTGAGATTATATAACTCGGTCGGGCAAACATCTGGGCAGCTAGCATAACCAAAGAATACTAATGACCATTTATCTTTAAACAAGGTACTGGTGTATTGTTGATTATTGCCGAGTACAACATCGGGCAAGGTTACTTGCTGAGGTTGTGCGTAAGCCGTAGTGAATGTCGGTAAACTTGGCTGCTGTATATGATTGGCAACCATAGCGCCGAGCGCACTAAGGCCGATAATACCCGCAGCGATGATAACCTTAGATTTTTTCATTGCTTGTCCCTTAGTCGAAACTAATTATGTTTCATATTCGCGTGATCCATTTTGCTATGGTCCATCTTACTGTGATCCATTTTTGTCTTACTGTTATCACGCTTAACAGGCATTTTCACACTGATCTTTTCACCATTTAATAACGTAAACGATACCTTGACTACTTCATCTGGCGCAGCGATCTTGCTAGGCTCTAATAGCATCACGTGGTAGCCACCTGGTTTAAATTGAAAAATAGTGTTGGCAGGGATGGTTACTTGCTGCTGCTTTTGCATTGTCATCATGCCATCTTTTTTGCCAGATAAATGCAGTTCGCTACGGCCAAAACCTTGGGCCTCAACATTCGTGATCACGATTGGTTTATTATTGTGATTCATCACATTGAAAAAAGCCGCTTGCACTTTTGCTGATGGTGGCGCTGCACGAACCCAGGCATCCATGATCATGATGTTAGTTTTGTCGGCCGCAAATGTAGGTGCTGCAGAAAAGATAGCAGTCGCGATAAGCGTCGTGATTATTGATTTTTGCATTATTTCGTCCTGAGTTAATTAGTCGTCGTGGTAAATTGAAACGGTATCAAATAAGGTTGGCCAGCAACCGTGATGGTTAAGTCTGCTTGCCACTGCATTTCACCCAATATACAGATCGCCAGTGCTGTCTCTGCATGGTATTTATTCTTCTCAATCGCATTTAGCGCGGTAGGGAAGCCGGGCATGGTCATATTAATCCCACTAATAGCAATACTGGCGTTATCAATTTTAGTGCCGTTTAGATTTATCGATAATGGCGTCATCGGTTTGGCATTGAATGGTGTGATCGACAGCGAGATTGTTTGTTCTGGGTTTAATTGCACTTGGCATTCTTGTTGATTAACGCGGCAATCTTGCTGCAGTGGTAATTGAATTCGGTTGATATCCTGCTGCGGTTGATAGAAAAAGTTGAAATAACCGACTGCGGCAATAGAAATAATAGTCACACCGGCTGTTAACCATTTAGACATGGGTAAGTACTCTTATACTTAGGATTAGATTCAAAAAAAGATATTCGTTTTATAATAAAACGATGAATAACAGAATATTACTTTAATTTCTTATACAGTTAAACTGTAAATATAGGAAAACGTAGGTTAACACTTGTTTCGATATTATTTAAAGGGGGAAGGGAGTTAGTCGAGAGGAGTAAGATGATGCCGCTGGATTCATTTGGTTCGGCATCGCTCATATTGATAAGCCATTAGTTGATAGTAGTGCTTGCCCAAGCTGCTAATACCATCACTGTAACCACCACAATTGCTTTTAATTTCATATCATTTGCCATGTCAGTAACTCCTCATATTAAATCAAGACTAAACCTATATAGCATCTACAACCGCTGAATAAGATGTCGATAGATAGTGTTTCACCACTGTACTGGTTATGGCTAGTAAAAAATGTGTGGCGATTAAAAACTAGAATAAAAAAGTATAATTCACTAAGAATATCTATTTATCGGTATTAATCATTAATTAAGGCCATTTTTTATTATTTTGTAATGTGTTTGGATGAGCCCTGATGGGTAACTTTGGGATGATAGTACGGTCACTCCAAGCTCTGGCTGTGGTGCATTAAATAAACGAATGCCATTACCAAGTAAGATGGGGATTGTCGATAATATTAGTTCGTCGACAAGATCAAGCCGTAATAAAGAATCTACTAAGTTGGCGCCGCCGAGCAACCAAATATTACCTTCGGAACAGGCTTTTAACTGTTTAATTGTCGCTGCTGGGTCGGTAATAAAAGTGACGTTGTCATTGGGGGTGATATCAGGAGAGTGAGAGGCGACAAAGCATTGTTTGTCTGCGTATGGCCAATCACCAAAATCTTTAATGACTTGAAAGGATGTGTTCCCCATAATGATGGAGCTGACACTATCGAAAAATTGTTGATAGCCATAATCTTCATCTTTGACTTCGACATTTGAGAGCCATGAGATGTCATGGTCCATTTTGGCTATGTAGCCATCAAGGCTAGTAGCTATATACAAAATAACGTTCGACATAATCATCGCTCCCAGTTGAATGCAAATTAATTCATTAGTATATCTAGTTCTGTTTGAGAAGGGGCAAACCAGTATGATCCTGTTACCGCATCGGAATAATCAATCAATCTATCTGTGACGCCGTCTGGAATTCCGTACATACGTTGTAATTGAGTCGTAAAGCGTAATTGTTCACATGCGAATGCTAAAAAGTATAGTCCGTGTTCGGATGCGTTACCATAAGGTGAACTACGACGGTATATTTTCATGCCCGATACATCGGTACGGCTAACGTGTGAATTCGTTGGCATCGCATCGCCAGATAGCTCGATATCATCTTCTTTGGTACGACCGACAACCGCTTCTTGTTCCGGTACCGGCATCGCATTGAAGCTGTTTAGGTCATGTACCCATTTTTGTGATAATACAAAACTACCGCCTGCGCCTGCTTGTCCTTCAGGAATGAGAGACGCTAGTTGACGTGCATCTTCTTTTGGGTTGGCGGTGCCATCTACAAAACCAATTAAATCGCGATTTTTATGGTATTGGAAACCAGAAATATCCAACTGGGTATCGGCAATTTTAGTTAGTGCTGATTGGATATGAAATGCTTGCTCTAAGGTATGGCTGGCATCGTCGCTGTGGATCCAAAACATCACATCACCTTGACTGGCGATGGCTTTTTTTCCGTGCGGACTGGCTATTTCGGTAAAATCGTCAAATGCGTTAAGTTGTAAATCAGGTAATAGGGTATTCGTCGCGCTACGACCAAAAGCAACAACAATGTTAATGTCATCTGTTTGTTTTTTTAGTGCTGTTTGCAGTGCAGTTTGAATGTTTGCTAAATAAACATCGTCTTTAAATTTGTATTCTAAATGATGGTAGCTTTGACTTTGTTCATTAAAAATTGCGTTCTGTGGTTGGGTCATGCCAACTCCTTTTAATGCATAACCAATCTAATCGCTTAGATTGGTTAGAGAATATATATACCCAAGTTACTTCAAGTTGCTTGGGGATAAACTTAAATAGCTTGTGTAGCCTGAGATAACCACTGTAAATCAGCATCGGTTAACAATGGCGATAATGCGTCACGTACTTGGGTATGATAAGCGTTGATCCAGTTTACTTCGTCTTGTGAGAGTAGTTGTTGATCTATCAGATGCAAATCAAAAGGAACCAGTGTTAATGTTTCAAACTCGTAGAATGTCTTACCATCATGACCATTATCTTTAGCAACCACATAAATGAGATTTTCACAACGAATGCCGTATTCATCTTGTTTGTAGTAGCCAGGTTCATTCGATACCACCATGCCAGGCTCTAATGCCACGCCGTTTGAGTTTTTACCTATACGGTGTGGACCTTCGTGTACATTTAAGAAACAACCGACACCATGGCCAGTACCGTGGTCATAGTCATAACCTTGCTGCCATAAGAATTGACGTGCCAGTGAATCCAGCTGGCCACCGTTAGTTCCTGCAGGGAATTTCATCTGTGCTAGGGCAATATGACCTTTTAATACCAAGGTGAACATTTTTTTGTGTTCTGCACTTGGCGTACCAATAGCCACCGTACGGGTAATATCGGTTGTACCATCAAGGTACTGAGCACCTGAATCGAACAGGTAAATACTGTCCATTGGTAGTTGTGCTGGAACGCCATTATTATGATTGTAATGACACATAGCGGCATTACCACCGGCTGCAGAAATAGTATCAAAACTTAATTCTACGAAGTGCTCGTTTGTGGCACGGAAACTTGTCAGCTTGTCAGAGAGGAAGGCTTCATCATGTAAGCGACCTGCGGCTACTTCTGTTTCTAGCCAATTTAGGAAACGTACTTCAGAAGCGCCATCTCGAATATGTGACGCGCGCATACCTGCTAGTTCAACCGCGTTTTTACAGGCTTTAGGTAATGCCACTGGATCATTGCCAGCAATTAAGGTCGCGCCGGCTTGTTGTGCGGTTAACTGGCTAAATGCATTGGACGCTTCTGGATCGGCTAATACCTGTAATTGTTGTTCACCCAGTGCTTGGTAAGTGGCTGTTGCTTGTGCTTCATCAACAATCTCAACACCTGCGCCTACGTGTTCATGGAAACCTGTCGGGATCTTCGCTAGATTGGTGAAGAAAGTCATGGAACCATCTTTACGTAATACCGCACTGCCTAAGATCACACAGAAGCAATGAATGTCTTTACCACGGATATTCAATAACCAAGCGATAGAGTCTAATGCACTGATGATAACGGCATCGGCACCTTGTGCTGCGATATCTGCACCGATCTGTTGGCGTTTTTCTAAACTTGATTGGCCTGTGTATTTTTCATCGAGTAGCAGACCTAAGTTTTCTGTTGGTATTGGTCTACCTGACCAGCTTAAATCAATCGGGTTAGCATCGACTGCAACTAAGTTTATTTGTTTGTCTGCTAAGGTGTTTTCACTGGCGTAGTGCCAATTGAGGTTATGTACTTTGGCGTCATAACCGACATTGGCATTGGCTGGTAATTGCTCACTTAACCAAGCAACATGCGGTGTTTCATGAAGGTGGTAAAATTCAAAACAATCGCCATTCACCTGTTGTTTAACTTGAATGGTATAACGACCGTCAGTAAAGATAGCGGCGCGATCTTTTAAGATGATCACGGTACCTGCTGAACCGGTAAAATCACTACACCATAATAAACGTTCGTTATGTGCCGGTACGTATTCGCCAAGATATTCATCTGCGCGGGGAACGATAAATGCGTCTAAGTTTGCGGCATCCATATGCGTACGTATTGCTGCTATTTTCTGTTCTATTGCTTGAGGCATTTTGCTGTCCGGTTTGTCATGTTGCCTGACGCGATACTTTGCGTTTTATAGGTTCATGTTCTGGTTATAGAAAGAGATAATACTGAAACATTAACCTGTTAGGCTTTAGATATGCAAGAGGAGGTAGTGGGGATTGTGATATTTTCAGTAATTAAATTGTGATTAAGTCACTATTTACTGCTTCATTTAACGCTGCTGGTGGCTGATTTTAGTTTAGCTTGGTGATCAGCCACCCATTTCGTAAGTAAAGAGTAGAAGGTTAAGCGTATCGTTATGATTTTCCTGTTGCGACACGGCGTTTGTTACGCCAGTTAATTTGTTGGATCACCAGTCCGACGATAATAGTGACTAAGCCGATGAAGGTTGAAGGGTGAATTTCTTCTCCAACAATAGCACTAAGTAAAAAGAGTGAGATAAACGGTGAGATAAAGATTAGATTGCTGACCTGCGCGGTATTGGTGGCTAACTTAATGGCCATTAACCACAGCACAAATGAAATTCCCATTTCAAATAAGCCGATATAAATAGCCCCTAAAATACCTTCTATCGAACTAAAGTTAAAGTCGGCCATCAGAGCCGTTGCGACTAAGGTAAAGGGTAAACTTAATAAGAACCCCAGTAATAAGCTAACAATGGGATCATTGTTATTCTTAGCATTAATGATCCAATAACTTGCCCAAATAATGGTACTTAATAGCGCAAAGATAACCCCCAGAGGACTCTCAAAGTTAAGTCCTAATAGATCACCTTTAGTGGCAATGATGAGTGCACCGGTATAGCTGAATAAGATAGCTATCCAATCTTTTTTACGGATCTTTTGACCCAAAAATGGCACTGATAATAGCGTTAAGGTGATCGCCCAGGTGTAGTTTAATGCCTGTGCTTGAGAGGCTGGCAGTAAGTCATAAGCTTTAAATAATACCAAGTAATAGAGAAATGGATTAATGACTCCAAGGGTTAAATAAAATAGCGGTTGTTTAACAAAGTATTGCTTGAGCAGGTGCAATTTCTTTTGTTGAAAAGCGATACCGGTCAGTAATACGATACTGGTCAATGAGGCAATCAATACCATTTGAATTGGTTCGAAATGGCTAAGGGTAATTTTAAATGCAGAGGCCACTGTGGACCAGAGTAATACGGTTATTAAACCGAATAACATGGCTTTTTTTTGATTTTTCATGAGTACCAATTTCGAGGGGTGGAAAGTGCGTGTTAGCAGTGTAATCGGCAAGTTTATTCAGATCTAGTATTTCATGCTGGGAAAATTACATTCGACTAATTAAATTGTGGCTTAAAGCAATAAAAACACGCTCAAGCCACTACTTCTGTTAATCCAAGAATGCTAATACGGTGATATTAAAAAGCGTACTCTTCGGCTACTTCCGATAATTTATCTGCCACGGTTAATAAGTTATGGGCAGATTGGGTAGCGCCTGTGGCGACAGATCGAGCCGAATCGGCACCCGCCGATACATTACTGACATTACGTTCAATTTCTTCTGCGGCGTGACTCTGCTCTTCAATCGCGCTGGCAATCTGGTTGTTAATCGACACAATTTTATCGACGGATAAGGTAATTGCTTCAAAGGTATTTGAGGCTTCCTTGGCTTGCATGACGCCCATGTTGGCTTGTTCTCTGCCTATCGCCATGACTTTTACGGATTCTTTGGCGCCAGATTGTACGCGTTCAATCATCACTTGGATTTCGTTGGTCGATTGTTGTGTACGACTCGCTAATGTTCTTACTTCATCGGCTACCACGGCAAAACCTCGGCCTTGCTCTCCGGCTCTGGCTGCTTCAATCGCGGCATTGAGTGCTAACAAATTAGTCTGGTCGGCAATACTCCTGATAACTTCAACAACACCACCAATCTCGGTGCAATGATTTTCCAGTTTTTGAATGGTAGCGCTCGATGTTTCAACCTCAGACGCAATGGCATTAATGGCAATGATAGTTTGGTCTACAACTTGTTTACCTTCTAATACTGCACGTTCAGCATCATGCGTTGCACTGGTCGCATCATTGGCGTTAACTGCCATGTCAGTTGATGTCGCGGCCATGAGTTTGATAGCCGCTGCGATCTGATGCGTTTCTGTTTGTTGTGCAGTGATCGTGGTTTCGGCAGAATTGGTTTTATCTTTTATGTCTTGTACTGAACTGTGTACATCTACTGCGCTGCTATTGAGTTGTTTCACTAACGTGCGCATGCCATCAATCGTACTATTGAAGTGTTGAGCAATAATCGCCAGTTCGTCATTGCTGACAATCTTCACATTTTGCGACAGGTCGCCATTTGATACATTTTGTGCCACTTGACTGATACTGCGAATGGTTTCTGTTAGTGAGATATAAATACTCAATAAGATCACCACGCAAACCACAAATAAGACGATCAGTATGGTGTAAAAAATATTTAGCTCGCTGTTTTTTTCACTGAGTCTAACGGTTATTTCATTACCTAGGGTAGGGAAAGCAACTTGATACAAATTATTGATGTTGACACCTAGTTCTTCACCTAAGCGATAAAGGGTATTCGGGTCAATTTTGATCTCGGCGGATACGGTATTAATTAACTGGCGGTCGAGTAGATCTTCGAGTGTTGCCATCGTGGTTTTTATCTGGTCGAGAGGGGCGATTAAGGTGTTGCGATAATCAGGATTAATGGCCACTAGTGCTTGCACATCATTGTCGGCTGCAGAAAAGATAATTCTCAGTTGATCAATGCGGCGACTTAAATCATCAAAGCTGTTGGCGGTAAACTCGGCGAAAGCGGCTGTTTCAGCGGCTTTGTCTGTCACTTGATAAGAGAAATCCGTTAATCTTGGCAACTGACTTTGGGTTAAATTAATCAGGTAATAACTACTGAGGTGTGAATCAAATAATAACTTACTTTCGCTGTTGATCTCACGCGTACCGATACGTAGATTCTCTAACATTAAATCGATGGCGTAAAAAATTTCTTCCGGTAATAAAAAATCACTATCGGCTTTCAATTGTTGCCAATCTGCCGTGATCTTGTCAAATGCCGGTAATTGTAATCCTGTTGCTGCAGTATAGGCGCGGTAATATTGATTGAAGCTATTTTCTGCGAGCGCTTGTGCTTGTTGTATTTTTTCATCACCGGGTTCTAGCTCTGCGACTTCTAAACTGAGTAAATGGCGATAAGAAATCAGTTTTTCGGCGACTTCAGGTAAGGCTTCTAGCAGTTGATAACCCTGTAGTTCAGACTCTGCAAAGGCAATATCTTTTTGTGTTTGCGAGATAATTGTAAATGAAAAAAATACAATCGGTGTAGCAAGTAGCAAGATAACTAATCCAAACTTTTTCTGAAATGATAATCGACTAATCAGGTAGGTGATTGGTTGCAATAATGTGCCCATAAAAATATCCTTATCAATATGGTGGGGGTATTGTTAGCCTGCGAAGTATGGCTAACTAGCTAATGCCAACGCATGAGTAATATATCGAGTTGTTAGACTAATGTTAAGTATTTTGTGTGCGCATTTAACAAGGAAACAGTTGTTTCGTGATCTTGATAGCGAGAGTGGGGATATAATTGGATATTAAGGAAGGAAATCGGTGCGCATATCAATTATATGCACACCAGAATGCGATCTAGATCTAGCGCATTGTCACAAATTCTTCTGAGCCCGTAGGGTGGATAGCAACAACGCTATCGAAATCTGCTTTGGTTGCGCCCATCTTCATTGCAACACCAAAACCTTGGATCATTTCGTCAGCAGCAAAGCCAATACCGTGTAGGCCGACAACCGTTTCTTCTTCACCGGCACAAACCAATTTCATTTTACAAGGCTGGCGGTTTGAAGTGATTGCGGTATACATAGCAGTAAAACCAGATTGGTATACTTTAATGTTTTCTTCACCGTATTGGGCAATGGCTTCAGGTTCACTTAAACCGATAGTACCAATTGGTGGGTGGCTAAATACAACCGTAGGGATCAGGTTGTAATCCATTTTTGCCGTTGTTTTGCCGTTGAATAGGCGTTCAGATAATTGACGACCGGCTTTTACAGCGACAGGTGTTAGTTCAACACCGCCTTCCATAATGTCACCCACACAGTAGATACCATCAACATTGGTGTTTTGGTATTCATCTACTTTGATGTAACCACGATCGTTGGTTTCAACGCCCGTTGCAGCAAGGTTTATCTTGTCTGTTGAAGGATGGCGACCGATAGCCCAGATTAAAGTATCAACATTTTGTGATTCGCCATTTTCAAGATGTAAGGTGATTGAACCATCTGCTTCTTTCACGACTTCTTTTGGTACTGAGTTAGTATGTAATGTTGGACCTTCGGTATTCATTACATCAACCAGCGTATCAATCAAAATAGGATCAAAGCTACGCAGTGGAGATTCTTTACGGACAAATAAATGTGTTTCGCTGCCTAGACCGTGTAATACACCTGCTAGTTCAACCGCAATATAACCGGCACCGATAACCGCTACGCGTTTTGGTTGCTGCGTTAATTCAAAGAAACCATTCGAATCAATGCCGTGCTCTGCACCTGGTACATTCGGGATTGTTGGTGCGCCACCAGTTGCAATCAGGATATGATCGGCGGTGTAGGTTTCACCATTTACGCTTACAGTGTTCTTATCCACGAAGGTCGCAAAACCTTTGATCACGGTAACCTTGTTGTTACCGAGAACATTGTCATAAGAAGTGTGAATACGACCAATGTAAGCTTCACGAGCTGCAACTAATTTACCCCAATCAAGGCCCTTATTTTCAACATCAAAGCCATAGTCTTTTGCATAAAGGTGCATTGCTTCGGCGATTTGTGCGCCATGCCACATCACTTTTTTCGGTACGCAACC
>Ga0209396_1001464_pt1 | contig 26245 bp, 15 predicted proteins | sample GOMGulsemesocosm_6_FD_184638 | JGI IMG/M metagenome (GOLD analysis project Ga0209396, IMG submission 184638) | Methane-oxidizing microbial communities from mesocosms in the Gulf of Mexico - GOM8C Gulf of Mexico (SPAdes) (version 2) | ecosystem: Environmental > Aquatic > Marine > Cold seeps... | reverse complement strand
TTCATCTGTAGAATAACCGTACTTAACCGTTGCAGTTTCTTCAGAGTTGCTTTGGCTAAAACCAATCACCGCTTGATGCGCGGGATCAGCATCCCAAACAAGGCGATGGTAATCAATAGCTGCAAATGCAGACGATGAAGCCATAACGAGCGCAAGCGCCGGCATTATGGTCGAAAATAGCTTTGTTTTTATAATCATAATCTTCCTCTGTGTTGTTTTTGTTCTTATTTTTAATTTTAATTTTATTAGTACAACCGTATGTTACCGATAACATATCATCTTGTGATTTTGTTAGGGTCAATTGAATTGTTGGCAATTCAAATTGACCCGTAATTATTCATTGTTTATTAGTGAGCTAACGACTGGGGTATCTTAGAAACAGCAGCACATGGCTTTGTTTGCTGCATTACTCATTACTCATTAAGATTTATGCCTTTATGCTCATGCCATTCTTTTTTGAAAGGCGGATAGCTTATGAGAATAAAAGCTTATAGCTAGCATTATTGATGTTAACAATAACGCTAGCTAGATAAACCAATTAGAGAATGCGGGAGCACATTCGTAGGTGTAATAGTATTACTAGGTACCTCCACCTGCTGTAGCGGTAATAACCACCGCATCAATATAGATATGGCGACCACCTCCGCCGCCATTGCTGACCATTTTGAATTTTGCATCAGTCGGGAAGTTGTAGTCTGAACTATTCAAAGTATGACTTACCGAATAAAACTGGCCATTTAAAAAGTCAGTTTCCACGGTATAGGTAGCTATGGTCTGCCATGTAGAACCGTCATAATACTGGACAAAATAGCCATCACTGCCAGCTTGATTATGTGCATAATATTGATAATCAATTGTTATTTGGTCATAACTACTAATATCATAACTTGGTGAAGTCATCGCTGAACTATCACCTGCATTGCCCTTAATTTTGATTGAATAATTACCTTCAGCAGCCCTTGAAGCATACAGTTGCCTTTTGACAAGCTCTCCTGATCCGTCACCATCAATCCAACCGCCCATATCTGTTTCGAAGTAACTTGTCGACAAAATAGTGTCAACAGGCACTGACACTACATCAATAGAAACATTGGTAGAATAATCGCCGAACCACTGCACATTCTCCTGTAGCATACGCCATTGAAACTCATAGGTGCCAGACGTATTTGGTGCGGTCACATCAAATGTAAAAGTATGATTAGCACCCGGTGCAACGTCTTGGGTTAATGGGAGCCGATTAAATCCCCAAGTGGTGTTACCTTGAGCATTTTGACTGCCCAATTTATGGCCGTCTGCCACTGTCCAGGGTGAAGTTCCTGCGTTGTTCACTGTTACACTTACCGTTACTACTTCTCCTGGCGTCATAGATGTCGGTACATCTTGTGATACAAAGGTAGCGCCGTTCACTAGCATGATTTCTTCTGTGGTAAAGCTCCACAAAGGGCCATTACTTGACCCTGCACTGTTGATCTCATTGATTTTCCAGTAGTAAGTTGTGCCATTAGCCAAAGTACCAGGATTGAAACTGGTACCACTTTGTATACTGGTTTCGAGGTTAGCTGTATCAGTGCCAAACAATACTTGATGAGAAACGGCACCTGAGCCTGCAGTCCAGGACAGAACTGCATCAATACCTAAATCAGTACTGCCATCAGCAGGGCTGTTTATCGAAGCTACATCAGGAAGAGACTCAATGGTGGTAAAACTCCACAAGGTTCCTGTGGTTTTACCGGCTTCATTGCTCTCATTGATCTGCCAATAATAAGTAGTATTATTGGCCAGTGTACCAGGGTTGAAGCTGGTACCCATTTGAGTTGTTGAAGCTAAATTTCCAGTATCGGTACCAAATAATACTTCATGTGAAGTAGCCCCAGCTCCTGCAGTCCACAACAAATTTTGTTCAATACTTAAACTCGTACTTGCATTAGCTGGGCTTACTAGCGTGGCTGCCCCAGGAAGAGCAATACTCGTGGTAAAACTCCACAACGAGCCTATCGTTTTGCCGGTGTCATTGACCTCATTGATCTGCCAGTAATAAGTTGTATCGTACTCAAGCGTCCCCGGATCGAAAACGGTACCGCTTTGCGTTGTTAATGCCAAATTACCGAGATCTGAGCCAAACAATACCTCATGTGAAGTAGCATCGCTACCTGCTAGCCAAGACAGATCGGTACTAATACTTAGCGCGTTAGCACCATCGGCAGGAACAAGCAGGCTAGCCACGCCTGGTAAGGGCACGGGGTCAGTGACTTCAATGACTACGTTGTCAGTTAAGTCACCAAACCGCTCCACACCTTCGTTAAACATTTTCCATTGGAAATTGTAGCTGCCTGCTGTAGTTGGTGCGGTAATATCGAAAGTAAAGGTATGGTCGGCGCCCGGTACGACATCAGCAGCCAAAGCTACCCTATTGAGGCCCCAATTTTTATTACCCTGTACATTTTGACTATTAAGTTTAAAGTCGCCAGCCGTCCAGGTAGTAGTGCCGCTGTTGTTCATGGTGATACTTACCTCTACGGTTTCCCCCGTTTCCATCGTGTTTGGCACATCTTGCGCTATAAAATAGGCATTTGAAACCTGTGGCACCAAACTGGCATCGATTCTTGAATGCCAGTCACCCAATGGCCAGGCGTTTTGACACCAGGCAGCCAGGCTGGCAAGAATAGCCTGATCAACACCTAATTTGGTCAACCTAGGGATCAAAATCCAAAAATAATCCGCATGATTTTGATCTGCTGCTTTCCATAACATGCTACTGCCAAAGTCAACATTGGCTGCCGAAGGTACATGGCCTATTGGATCTAAGTCTGTCCAACTCTCTGCTGATCTTGGCCAAGTGGCCAAGTCATATTTATTCACTTCTGCAACCCAATTCTCAATGGTGGCGTTATATATCTTCACACGCAAGTCAGCATCGTTAATGTTGAGATCTTCCATCATCCTCTCGTCACCTTCCTCATTGCTGTATAGCCACCATAAGTGAACATAACGCATGCGCCAACCCTTCTGAAAGTCAGTCGGAGCAAAGCCATTGGAACGAGTCTGTAACAATTTGATAAAAGAAGACATATATCTAAAACCTTCGCGTGGCGCGCCAGCATTATTGAGATCAAAAATATGCAAGGTGTGATAGGCCCAATCCATAGGGCCACCATTATTTACTTGGTCATACTCACCCGCATGTAGCAACATTTGTAATTGATACCAGGCAGATGACAAATAAACGCCCTCAACCAATGGTTGACCAGCAAAATGAAGATAATTATCGGCGGTAAAATGAGGCGGTACTTCAAACACAGTGCGATCTGAATTGGGCCATTGTCTGGTGCCTTCTATCGGATCTGCGCGCGGCACATCCGGATGTAAGTCAGTCATATAGGCAAGTTCATAGTCGTGCATCATTTCAAAGTATTTTACCGCCATCCACTTGGCGTAATTAAATTTGCCATATTCTCTGGTGTATTCAGGTTTAATATTATTAACCACAGTACCACTTAGAATACGCCAACTATCTGGTTCGCCGGTATCATTTGCATCTCTCCCTGTGCCTATCCAGCGTTTAACCTTAAATTGAAACTCATCGAGAAAGTTAACAATGTTGCCATTGGCAAACATATTCGAAATATTGCCGGTTTCTAAAACATTGATCATTTCTTGATATTCTAGATTCGCTTCTTCACCTTCAAAATAATCATCAGGCCAAATATCTTTGGGATGCACTTCAGGTAACCAAGCTTTCCAATCTGGTAGCTGAATGGCAATAGGTAATTCGGTGACATCTAAAACCGTATCAAAATTTATTACATCGTTTACTGCCGACTGGCTGGTGCCATTTGGAAACAGGTAAGGTTCCATATCTGTATCTTTTTCAAGTACAGCATCTAAACCAGCACCCGCTGCCCATCGCTCAATAGGTTTGCCATTAAGCTCTACACCGGGCTGATAGGGAGGATTCCAAGGTCTACCATGTCTTGGTGCAGACAAAGAACGGATATAAGAAGCGACCTCTTCACCTTCGGTCTGGCTCAAACCATGGAATTTAGAGCGTTCGATAATCGCTTTATTAGAATAACTAAAATATTCCAAATCAAACCCTTTACTGGTATGGCAATCCATACACTTGGCATTCATATAATTGCTGGTGCCAGGAACAAGTAATTCCTTGGTTTCATATAAGGCCTTACCGTTGGCAATGGCGGTTGCACCTGCGATCGGAGCCTGCCAAGTATCAGGATCTTCATATTCAAAATCCTGCGCTGACAACAATTTATTATCATTGCCATCAAGCACATTAAATCTAACGACGCGATAACCCATCGACAATCCGTCGTGCTCATTGAATCTGAACCGAATGGTATTGCTACCATCAACAAAATCACTCACCGCTAGTGAAAATCTAACGGTGGACACTTCACCACCGATACCGCCAAAGGTCTTTTCCGGTTCTTGCATTTTCACCACTGCATTGGTCAGAGAGATCCAGGATCCTCCATTGATTCTTATTGATGCCTTGTTGTCATAAGATAAGTTGTTCACCTGCATCCAGATGGCGGCTGCATTATTGGGCGAACTGAGATCAAAAGTTCTTACCTCTACGGTATAGTCAGCGCCAACTACTTCTACCGGCAGGGTTATATTATTTGCAGCTTGTACCAAGCCAACATTACCCAGACAAAATAATAGTAATATTAGTTTTTGTAGTTTTAGTTTTAGTTTTAGTTTTGAGATGAGCTTTATTAAACATAATTTATTCGATTTTATAATCATTTTTTGATTACTCCGATATTTTTTTTATTTATATTTATAACTCCCTTTTATCTACTCTCCGATTTAGCTTTATACCATTCCATCTAAGTGGTCACTTCTTTAGATGGAATGGCATTATTGTTCGATGAGCAGGCTGTTACTCTTTAGCGTGTAATCGCTAAAGAGTAACAGCCTAAACATTAGCCGATGACATATTTACTTTTAGGGCCAAACAACCACTTAATTACCTTCACTAGTGCAAGCGTTGTTAACACGATAAAAACCGTTTTTAATAAAATCATCAAGATGCCGGGTGAAGGACCACCATTGATATATTGATTGACAATTTGAATGACAAAAAAATGTAGAAAATAAAGCGAAAAGCTCGCTTTGGTAATCTCTGCAAAGATTCCCGTTTTATCTTTGATGAAATGTAACTTGTTTAACAGACCGATAATAAAGAAACATACCAGCACCTTCTGAATAACCAAAAGATCAAAGCCTTGAAATTCAAAGATATTGGTTTTGTTTAAAACTCTGAACTTTTCATAAAAATGCAGCTGCGCCACTGAAAGCAAAAGAATACTTGCGCCTAATATTGATAATTTATTATCAAAATAATGCAGCAGTTTGTCTTTATGAAGGGAAACGATAGCGCCCAAAATATACAGATGTGAAAAATAAATCACAGAGTGGATAGGGCTCATCTGATGCCAAGGCTTGAAGGCTGTCATGGCGATGACAAGTAACAATAAAAATACTGTAATTAACCACTTCGTTGGCAGTTTTAATATCAGGATAAAAACCGGCGACAGTAGAAACATTATGGTGATAAAAGGTATATACCAATACGGGGCTTGAGCTTTACCGTAAAGGAAAACTTTGCCATATAATATCGCTTGCTCAGATAACGTATCAGCTTGGCCAAATACCCGCTCCCAAAAAAGGCTATCTTGTATGAGCGGTAAAAAAACCAAACAGAGCACGGACAATGACAAATAGGCGATAAACACTCTTTTGAATTTGTTAATCAAAAAGTTTTTATAGTGAAAGTCCTGAACAAATACGTGGTGAAAAAAGAAACCTGATATAAAGACAAATAAATTACTACCGCCAGAGACTAGCGTGATAAAGAACTTCTCATAATAAGGATGATTACCCCAAGGCTGAATTGAATGATCCAAGATTATCAATATAATGGCGATTGCCCTGAACTTATCAAATACTTCTAATCTCATTAAACGAGCCCTCGATTCTGTGATCAATTAAATGTGGGAATATTGGGTTGGTATCAAAATGTCTTTAGTTTTGGATGATACAGTGCCTTTATATTTTTCAATTCCTCTTAAGCGAGTCCATTCTGGGTGCACTTTAAATTTAGCCCAGCAAGCCTGAGAAGCTTCTTCGCTTGAGGCCGAGGTCATATACATCATATTGGGTCCATCATCCCCGATGAGCAGTTCACCATAGAAGACGGGGTTTAAACCGACATCTTGCATAACAAAAATCTCACCCTGATTAAATTGCTCAATTTTAAGGGCTGTTTTTTCTTCCGTATCGCCTTGGTAAACACGCAACTCTAGAATGCGAGGTTCGTTTTTCGCTGACTGAGGTGGCATTTGTAAAACCGGCATACCCGAAAAAGCTTTATGGAGCTTGCTTTCAATGCGAGTGAAGTTAGGTTTCCTAAAAGGGACCGACAAATAGTCTGCAGCTTGAGCTTGGTATGTTTTATCCCCAGCAAGCGCAGGGTTAACGCCAGCAAAGGCATCCAGACTTTTATAAGGGATCAACATGTAGATTGTGTGGTCATTCAAATCATGTTTATGGGTGAATACACCTATTCGGTCGATACCCATTCGAGTAAGGGCGGGGATAAGTGCTTTTTCAAGGTAGTCGCTAACGGCTGCTTTTTTATCCCCGTTTACAGTTCTATAGGCACGCCACTCATAATACTCTTGAGGCTTATGAGAAGCATGAGAAGTATGGCTATGTTGAACTTTTGCCGAGGTAACCGTTGGCAAACCCAACGTTGCGCCAAGGGCAACGGTGCCCTTAAGAAAGTTCCTGCGATCATTTAATTTAGCCATACTGCCTTCCCAACCATCTATTCAATTAAGTTACTCAACTAAGCTATTCAATAAGCTAGTTTCAACCTAACCTTTACGTGCTGCCCATTCTTCTGCTGATATTTGACCATCAGAATTTATATCTAGACGTTGATGGGTCTTTGTTCTTGTTGCAATCCATTTAGGATCTGTAGCGTTTTTCTTAGACCCTATCCACTCTTGTACACTGAGCTTGCCATCATTATTTATATCTCTTGAGGTAAATTCTTTATCAGCGGCTACAGCGACAGTAGAAGTGGCAAGCATTGCTGCGATTATAATTATTTTTTTCATGTTGTTTTTCCTTTTTGGTTTAAGTGATTACTAATTTTTCTCTTCTATTCAAAGGTTTTATTAGCTTAATGAAAGACTAATTATCAGTCAGTACCGTCACCATTGACGATACTGACAAGCTCAATGAAACTGTTTTAGAACGTTAATTCAGCAACACTGCCAACACGTTTTGAATCTCTCTGCTGCAACCAAGTCAATAAGTCACTTCTTAACTCGAGCGCTTTCTCAACATGATGCTTTTCTTTATTTGGGTTACGGCCAATTAAGTTGTTCATTTCGTGTGGATCTGTATTTAGGTTATATAAAACACTCACAGCTGGTGAGTCTTTACTATAGGGAACCATCAGTTTCCAATCTCCTTTGCGTACCATATAGTTGGGTTGAACCGGGCCGTTATAATCCCATTCAGTAACAACATATTCACCATGTGCAGTATCTGTACCCTCAATCAAACCACGTAAACTTTTACCGTTTGATGGGTGCTGCCCTGCATCAAGGTAATCTAAAATAGTTGAGAATAAGTCGAGCGTTGAAACGCCCCCTTCCACTTCAATATTTTGTTTGATTGCATCGGGTAATCTAACTAACAAAGGAATATGTGCCGACTCTTCATAGAAGACATTTTTCTCTCGCATACCGTGTGCACCTAGCATTTCGCCGTGATCACTGGTAAAGATAACCAAGGTTTTTTCCGTTAGGTTATGCTCATCCAGTTTGGCGAAAATTTTCCCCATCCAATCATCTAATTCATGAATTAAGGCGTAATAAGCCGCTGTCATATGCTGCACTTTAACGGGATCTCTATACTCGGATAAACGGATACGGCCATTAGCACCTTTGTAGGGTGAATTTTCCATGCTGTCGTTAATGCTTGCAGCAACAGGCATATCTTCAGCTTTGTACATGCTGGCGTAGGGTTCTACTGGTAACATTGGCGCGTGAGGGAAATGTAAATTCAATTGGAGGCTGAAAGGTTTATCTTTTAAGCGTTCAATAGCATCAATGACTTGTTTTGACTGAAAAGCAGTAAAGCTGTGCTCGGCAGGAATAACTGAAACGCCATGTAAATCAGGCTGGTTAAGGTTAAATTTACGTCTATCCGTTTTATGATAAGGCTTACCATATCTCTTATCCATCGGACTTTTAGTATACGAACGCTCAGTTAATGGATCCCAACCCTGCCCTGCTTTAGGTTGAACCTTTGGCACGTTGGCATTCAAATAGTCTACATACATGAATTTTTGTCCTCCGTGTAAAAATATAGACCGACCTTTTTCAGAAGCGAGTACCGGGTTTTTATACACTTCAGTGTGCTTGGTCATACTATGCCATTTACCATAGTACTCAGCGTGATACCCCTGATCAGTTAATATTTCATCAAAGGTCTGTTGCATCATCACTTCTGTTTTATCGTACTCGTAGGTTTTTGCGTTAGTATTAACCCCGGTATTTTCAGCAGTATGCCCTGTTAGTACCGCTGAACGGGCAGGTCCACATACAGCTACAGTGGTATAGGCATTATTAAAAGCAACGCCCTCTCTGGCTAATTTGTCAAGATTAGGTGTCTGTAGTACGGTATTGCCTGCTCGACTCATGGCATCAAAACGCATTTGATCGACCATAATAAAAAGCAAATTGTATTTATTATTTTCACTTGATTGTGCGGTGTTATCTGCTGACTTTTCACTGGTCGCATTACACGCGGCTAATGAACAAGCCAGAACAGTTAAAGCTGAGCACACTAAAGGTTTAATTAATTTCATTAAAATTCCACTCCTGTATATCTATCAATTTATTATTATTTAATTTTTCTACAATTTGCCAACAACGTACTTTAAAAGCCCGTTGTTTTCCTATTACATTATTTGGTTAATTCGCCAAAAGGTCGGTCTTCAAAAGTATTTAACCATTGAGATAGCTTCACCTTTAACGGTTTCTCCACTTCTGGGCTTTGTCCAAAAATATTGGTATTTTCTTCTGGGTCAGTTTTTAGGTTATACAGCTGATCCGGTTCAAAATAATGAGGATTCTTGGCCGATGCATAATGACCTAAGTGCTTATTTCGGGTTAAATAAGGCAATGCTAACAATGGCTCACCTTCTTTAAACGGTTCAAACTTGATGCCTTTATCGATTTTTCTTTGGATCTTCTCAGGGTATCTAATTGCAATATATTTCCAGTCTTTGGTTTTTATCGCGCGGCTATGACCCATTTCGCCAAAAACGACGTCTCTCACCCGTTTATTACTACCTGTTAGTACATCCTTAAAACTCACGCCATCTATCTCATGTTCAGGTAATCGTTTAACACCCGCTACGTCTAGTAACGTAGGAACAATATCAATATTGGCCAACAAACCATCATATTTTGATTGTGGTTTAATAGTGCCAGGCCATCGCATAATTAACGGCACTCGCATTCCATAATCATGCAAGGTGGTTTTTCCATGACGATAAGAACCGTGGTCCGAAGCAAAAATAATCAAGGTATCTTCTTCAAGTTTAAGCTGTTTGACTTTATCTATAATCGCGCCAACCCCATCATCTAACCACAATGCATGAGCCATATTGCTTTTGCGCCCAGCTTCCTTGTTTCGTTTCAGCACATTTTCTCTGGACGGCAATTCTGAAAAACCCTTTTTTACAAATCCTTCCCCGGTCATTCGTGGATCTGCTTTTAAAGAAAATTTATGATCTTTAGGTGAGGGACCATGGTGTAATGTTGTGCCGAAATATAAATAGAAGGGTTGATCTTTAGATTCTTCCAAAAACTTAAACGCCTTGTTTACCGACCAGTCTAGGTTGTGAGCATTCAAGGAGTCATTAAATTGTTCTCTTAAATTGGCGCCATAGACCCCATCAACATAATCAAAACCGTAAGGTTTTATCGCCTCAGTCCACTTTTTATGGTTTCTTTGCATCTTGCCGTTTACTATTGCATCTTTTGGGTCAGCGTTTTTAGCATACTTCTCTAGGTTGGCCTTGTTCCAATTGTGCAACCACTTATGATTCATAAGATGGGATTTACCAACAAAACCGGTTTTATAACCATTTTGTTGTAAAATTTTCGCAATATTCAAACGATCAATTTCCATTTCAACATTGTTTTCTACTTGAGTTTGCGTCCCTGCAGGGTGTAAATTCATAAATGAAGGGCCTCTAGACTGTCCTGCGTATCTTCCTGTCAGGTAACTATATCTTGAAGGTGAACATACCGTAGAAGTAACATTGAAATCTGATAAATAAAGGCCTTCTTCTGCCATTTTGTCTAATCTAGGAGTATGTACATCCCCACCAGTGAAATTCAACGAGTCCCAACTGATATCATCGGTTAAAATGAATATAATGTTGGGCTTTTTTGCGTTAGCTTTTACGCTATCTTTTGAAAAAGCAGAAGGTGTTACAAACACCAACAAGATTAACAACCTGAAAAACATAACATACCTCTTTTTCTACCTTAAACTTATGATTTTAATAATTTATTTTTTATTAAAAGTTCAGCTACGAATTTTCGATAAAGTTGCGAGCAAAACCCTAAATTAATTTAACTACAAATGTGCTGACAGGCCATTACCCCCCCATTAACAAAGTCTTTTATAACGTGTTAAATCACTGATTAGCACATTATTGCTTAGTTGTTCTGTATCACCATGCCGATCATGACATCGATAACATCACTCCTTTATCTAAATTCGCCTTTTTTCATATCAACAACATATACGTATGAGAATATGCAGGCTAAACAACACCTACAAGATAATTAACATAGTGAATCAGCATTTTTCCGGACGAACATCAGTGCATTATTTATAAACATAATAAGATACTAGCACTAAAATGTCACCGATAACATAATTAATTTAATCAAGCGGTAATTTAATAATTCCAGTCAATAAGGTTAGGAAAACAAGTAGACGTGAAAGGCATTTGTCACAAGGAGAATTAAGTAAATAAATCCTTGTAATACAGCTAGTTACATCATAAATAGTGAGGTAGTTAAATAAGCACACAAGATTATTTTTAATCTTGTGTGCTATGCAAAAGGACTAACTTAAGACCGAGTGAAGGAAGCTGTGATTATCTAATCAGTTAACATTTTTATATTGCTACTTGTTTTTTATCAAGTTGGTCTAAAGCAAAAGCATAAGCACCTATAGCGATGGCTTTGCTACAACCCAATTTACTCTTAGCAATAAAAACTTTATGGCTTGGTTCATATTCGACTGTTCGATCAGAGAATGGAACTTTTACCTCTACCGACTTAGGTTGAGTAAATGAAGCATAGTCTTCATGATTCGTTAGTAATGAGATCTGATGTTTAACTCTTGGTGTACCATCCGTAAAGCTACTACAAAGAACTTTCATAAGCTCGGGCATATACAAGGATTCAGCGCCAGTAATGCCACAGCCGATCACGACAGAGCTGTCAAACATATTGATAAGATTAGCAACAGAATTACCCAGATATCGGCCAAAATTAGCAAAAGCAGACTTAGCTGCTAAATGATTACAATGTTCTGCATCATTTGCTATTCGGGATACCTCGTTTATCTTTATTTCCTGCCGAGGAGCCTCAACTAAATGTTCATAATAATCGTTGATAATACCTCGGTAACTGATGTTAGTTTCCGCATTATTTAAGGGAGATAAAGAATTTGAGGTATTCCAAATTTCCGCAGCGAGATTATTATCTCCTGATAACAATACCCTATTATGAACAACGCCCGCACCAAAGCCCATACCTATGGTAATCCCTACCAAGTTTCGATACCGTTTATCAACATTTTGTTCGGCCAGTACTTGGTTAACTTCACTTAACGCGCCGCCTACGGCTTCTCCAAAGGTAAATAAATCACCATCATTGCGTATGTATACTGGCACATCAAATCTATCTTCAAGCATAGGTCCAAGAGCAACCCCGCCACGAAACGCAGGAAAATTCCCTAAATCACCAATTATGCCACGATCGTAATCTGAAGGGCCCGGAAATGCAAAACTAATAGCATCAGGTTTACAATCCAGTGAAGATAATACAGCATCAAACCCCTTGAGAATGTTTTCTAGACACAAGTGTAAATCATCCGTACTCGCTGGTAGCACGGTAGGAAGTACCACTTCACGGCCACCTTTCATCGCACTAAATACAAAATTACTATTGCCGGCATCAAGCGTCATAACAACGCGATTATCAAAAAATATGCTCATACTACTGCTTTAAAACCTCTTTCTGATTACATTTTGTTTATTATTATCATTCAGCTTTTAAGGTTTCATATCTGACCTTATTCGAGCCAATCGCTTATAAAACTCAATGATATGTCCATCAGAGCTAAACAGCCTCACCTCAATCTAAATCCTTTTAATTGCACTAAAGCCTAAAAACATATCATATTCTAAATATGAATAGTTAACTATTTATAAGCCAAAAATACTACTCTACCAACATTTTATTGATTCGATTAGCCTTTTACATCAGAAGTAATAATTCCGCAAAGAAGAACAATGATTAACCATCTGCACAAATACCAAAGTACTTTTTATTTAAATAAATACTTCATCAACAACAACTACCTTGTAAGAGTGCCAATGAACTTTAAACTTAGGGTAAAGCTATCGAATTCCAGATTTTCTATAATCTATCATCGAAAAACACCTGGTATCATCTTTTCGGGAATTGACTATTTTCATCACTCAGGGGCTGATTTAGCATGGCCTTAATCTTACTCGTTAACCATAAGTAGTGATCTGAAGGTTTGTCTTTATAGGTTAAAAATGGAACCTTACCTATGGGTGGATTGTTAGTCACTTTAAATATAGAAGTCGCTTCATCGACTTCATCAAACATAGCGATATATACCATGTCTACCCCAGCCTGTTTTGATGCAACCGCTTGAGACCAGAAAAATTCACCATTATTTCTTGGGATAGCTTCAAATATACCGTGCTCATTTCGGCTGTTCATCAAATTAAACCAGCTAAAACCTGGAAACATAACAGGTAAATAGGTTTTCCCCAAGCCGTCTAATGCTTGTTTATCGGGGATTAACATCTCATTTAACACCTTACCTTTGACATCTTGTGTATTGGAGTATCGCCCAACAGACCAAGGACTAATGATGTCGGCTTGTTTAATTAGCTCATGTAACTTAGGGTCACCGGTAGTGTCGCTCCCCAGCTTTCGCCAGTGATAAGGAATACCCAGCATAACGGAAAAGTCACCCAACTGATCTTCATCTTTGAGTGCAGATACTAGTCGTTGGATCTCGGTTAACGTATATTCTCTCTCTTTAAAGCCTGCTCCCCAAATGCTAATCAAGGGTTTACCATTATGCTTTATATAATATTTATCGTTAATAATATCTTTTCTAAGTAGCTGCTTTAGATCGGGAATTAACACCTTGTCAATGTCACCTTTTTTTAAGCCTGAGATGTCATACATCAACGCCCAGCCTACCTTATTTTTTAATGACGCCTGTCTGACATTGTCCAATACCTTATTCAAAAATTGTTTATTACGATTGTCGCTTTTATTTTTCAAACCAACAGGAAAGCGTTGTAGAAATGCGCCATCTATTTTGTATTGAGACATCCATTTAAAATGTCGATTAACGGTTTGTGGGTGCGCAGAGCTAAATAGTTGAGCAACCTTGCCATCTTTATGTTTGAAGCCAGTATCAAATTTTTCAGATTCAGTAAATTCACTCAGATCTGGCCACATTTCAAAAGTGATACGGCGTTCATCATGGATAGCACTGCTCGAATTAGCATAGTTGGATTTATCTTTAGAGGCATAATGGCGAAACCCCATGTCCATGCCATCGCCTTCAGCGCCAAACCAGCCTTGATAACCAACATATACTTTTTTATCTGCTGCCCAACAAGTTAACGACAAACAGCAAGCAATAAGTAAAAGTAACTTCATTAAATTATTAACCATATTTTTTCTCTTTAATCTCTATTTTGGCCGCGCTGTTAGCACTGCCATTACCATATTTTACACAGGTCAATTCCTGCGATTTTGACCAAAGTCATTAATCAAACGTTACTAGTTTTGCTGCACTTGATGAACTAATCTGAGAGACACCTTTACTCGAAGGATTTCTAACCACTTTATCTAGCACACCTGCAAGCATCGAAGTAATTTCAGGAAAATCGCGCACAACATTAGTTGACTCGCCCTTATCCCTGACTAAGTTATATAGCTCAACTTCCCCCTTAGTTTGGCGACCTGTCTTGGTATAATATTCATTTGAAATATATTTCCATTCACCATATCGTAGTGACTTAGTGCCTTTTACATCACGATTTACCAGCAAGTGCCTGCCCTCTTCTGGTGAGTCTGGTTTTTTTAGCGCATAAGCGAAACTCACACCATCAGGTGCTACGCTTTGTGGAATAACCTCCCCTAACAAAGATACCAAGGTTGAAAAAATATCAATGGTACTAATCAATGAGGTTGAGGTATCATTCTGAGCCAGCTTCTCTGGCCAAGACACTATAAAAGGAACCTGTAAACCGCCCTCATAAATTGAGTGTTTATCACCGCGAAGATTCTCGCCGTTAAATTTAAAACCCATATCATAGGCAACACGTTCTGGCCAATCTTTACCATCATGGTAGGGCTTAGCGGGTAAGTCGCCACCATTGTCACTGGTAAAAATAAATATAGTGTTTTCGAGTTTTCCTAAATACGCTAACACCTCCATAATACGTCCAACCGAGTGATCCGTTTCATGAATAAAATCACCATACGGCCCAGCGCCACTAGTGCCTTGCATTTGTTTAGAAGGTCTAATTGGGTGGTGTACTGCTGCAGCTGCAAAGTACATAAGAAACGGTTTATCGTCACGTTTTTTGATCCACTCAATCGCCTTTGACGTGGTATATTCCATCACATTTTCGGTGACCCGCTGTGGCGCATCATAGCCAGTATATTCGTTACCATACCAGCTTTTACCATACCCTTTGATTTTGTTGCTCCTCAAGCCATAGATGCTATCGTTTTCGATATATACCTTATGCATATCATCTAAGTTATTCGGTACAGCAAAATGATAATCGAAACCTATATCATTTGGTCCAGGGCTCAGTTCACCCAATAAGTTTTTAAAAGGTTTTTCGGTGTAACCCAAATGCCACTTGCCTACATGGGCGGTGTCATAACCTTTGTTTTGAAACCAAGAGGCAACCGTGACTTTTCCAGGTTTAATTAACATAGGACCTTTACTATTAACGACACCTCTTTTTAATTCAGTGCGCCAGGAGTATTCACCGGTTAACATCGCATATCTCGTTGGCGAGCATACCGACGCCGTTGCAAAGGCATTACTAAAATTAATCCCCCTTTTAGCTAAACGATTAATATTAGGGGTGCGTACAAATTGTCTCGCTGCGCCGTTTGCATTGATACTGCCATAACCAAAGTCATCGGCCATAAATATCACCACATTAGGCTGGTTATTAGCCCTTGCGTCGGTATTTGCCATAGATAAGAAAGAGGCAGAAAGGCAAACTGACAGCAAACCTAGTTGAATTATCTTCATAAATTCATTATCTCCGTAAGACTCTTAAGTGGACAAATTACTATTAATTACCACTCTTTGGTCTTTTTAAAAGCATAAATGTAATGCATAACATTTACAACAAAACAATTTAATTTTTATTAAATAGGGGCAATAAGGTTAATTGCCATCGGTTTGATGAACCGTAATATCAACGAGATACTCGCTATCACCTTGTTTATCGGTTAATAGCAATTGAAATAATGAATCGCTACTCGCTTTTCATATTTCACCAAGGCTTATCACCAAGCTAGTAATTATCAAACAATAGTGTTGACCATCTGTTAATAGTGGCATACTATCAATCTAGATGTCATCGGTAACATAAGTTATAAAGAAAGAATAAATAAGACATAAAGCACTAAACCGTCAAGTTAAATCTGATGGGAAAACTTAATAATTCAGTAAAAATCAACAACTTAAAGGTAAATTGTCAATCATGAAAAAATTTACGGGACTGCTAACCGCCGTGCTCGCGTTAACTTTAACAGTGAGCTGTTCAGATATAATAAAGGAATCCAGTGCATCTAATAAATCCACTGCATCCAATAAATCTAATTTAAAGTTTGTTGACCCCTTTATCGGCACCGGTGGTCACGGTCATACCTATCCAGGTCCTACTATGCCATTTGGCATGGTGCAATTAAGTCCTGACAACCCCACCGCTGGTTGGGATTGGAGTTCAGGTTATCATGCTTCTGATAATACCATTGTTGGTTTTAGCCACACGCATCTCTCGGGTACTGGTGTCGGCGATCTGTTAGATATCTTGGTTTTGCCATTTAGAGGCGAATACAAAGATCATCAAAAAGATGATAGAGGTCGTCTTTTCACTGCCTTTAGCCATGATAAAGAATCAGCTGAACCGGGTTATTACACTGTAGACCTTCCAGAAGAGCAAGTTAAAGCAGAGCTAACGGTTACTCAGCGTACTGGTATACATCGCTATACCTATCAAGGTGATGAGGCCGCCAAGCTGTTCTTTGATTTGGGCTATAACAAAAATGCCGATCATCCAGTAATGACTTTTTTCCGCATAGACAACGATAAAAAAATTAGTGGTTACCGCTTTTCAACGGGCTGGGCAAAACTACAACCTATTTATTTCACTGCTGAGTTTAACCAGCCATTTACCTATCAACTTTACAAAAACGGAACGCCTGTTAAAGGTCATAACCTGAAAGATCGCTTAGGTCAGGCAGAGTTAAACTTTGGCAACTTAAATGGCAAAGAACTTATCGCTAAAGTGGGTATTTCTTATACGGGTATTGAAGCTGCGGATGAGAATTTACAGACAGAAGTTAACGATTTTGATTTTGATTTAGTTAAAACCAAGGCGCAAGAAGCATGGCGTCAGCAATTAAATACCATTGATGTTATCAAAGGTAATGAAGTCGATAAAAAGATTTTTTATAGCGCCCTTTACCATTCTTCGTTGGCTCCACAAACATTTAGTGATGTTAACGGAAATTTCTACGGTGGTGATGGCGCAGTACATACCGCTAAGGGATATGATCGCTATACCCTATTCTCTTTGTGGGATACCTTCAGATCTTTACAGCCGTTATTGACCATTACTAACCCTGATCGAATTGACGACATGGCAAAATCAATGATGGGTTTTTATGAAGAAACTGGCCTACTACCTTCATGGGAATTTGTTGGCAACGAAACCGATGTGATGATTGGTTACCATGCCGTTCCCGTGCTGGTTGATGCTTACCTTAAAGGTTTAACAGACATTGATGGCCATAAATTACTTGAGGCAGTGAAAACCTCTGCGATGCAAGATAAATTTGGTATCGACTTCTATCGTGACTATGAATACATTCCTTCAGATCTAGAAGTAGAAGCCGTTTCTAAAACGCTAGAGTACGCATTTAACGATTGGACCATAGCGCAACTTGCCAAAGAATTAGGTGAAGAGGAAGATTACCAACTATTTACCAAGCGCTCGCAGTATTATCGTAATTTATACGACCATTCGACAGGCTTTATGCGTGGTAAAACAAGTGACGGAAAATGGGTTACCCCTTTTAATCCATCACTCGTTGAACATCGAAAAAATGATTACACCGAAGCAAATGCATGGCAATACACTTGGTTCTTCCTACATGACGTCCCTGGTTTCATGGAGTTCATGGGTGGTGAAGAGCAGTTTATCTCACAACTAGATGAATTATTTGCTACACAACAAAAAATGGAAGGTGACGTATCTTCTGACATCAGTGGTCTAATCGGCCAATATGTACACGGTAATGAACCATGTCACCATATTGCTTATCTATATTTCTACACCTCGCAAAAGAAAAAAGGTGAAGATTGGATTAAGACCATTCGTGAAACAATGTATAAAGCTGATATCGATGGTTTGGCAGGCAACGATGATGTTGGCCAAATGTCATCTTGGTACGTGATGAGCGCGCTCGGCTTTTATCCAGTGAATCCTGCAAGTGGCGAGTTTGTTTTGGGCACCCCACTATTTGACGAAGTATCACTTCCTGTCGCTGATAACAAAACCCTGACAATTAAAAAACTGGGCGATGGCTATGTAACGAGTATTACCCTTAATGGTAAAAAGTTAGATAGAACTATTTCTTACCAGCAATTAATGCAAGGTGGCGAATTGATTTTCACACTAGCACCATAATTAGTACGGGGCGGGTAATGTAATACCGCCCCGACGTTTCTGACATAAATAAACTAACTTAAATAAAAAGAGTCATTATGAGTAGCATACAAAGTACAGCAGCCAATCCGGCTACAAATAATTTAAACAAGGCACAAGCCTACCCGATATTCCTATCGTTTTTATGCATGGGTTTTGGCGACGTGGTTGGTCCATTAACTAGCCAATTGCAAACCGATTATCAGTTAACCAACATGGCCGCTGGCTTGGTCACATTCATGGGTTTTATCATGTTCGGCCTACTGTCCATCCCTATGAGTATTTATCAATCACACAAAGGTAAAAAACACGTACTTAAGCTCGGCCTAATGTGTGCATTGGTTGGTTTAATCGTGCCTATGATCTCTAATTTTGAGTCATTCCCACTGATTTTACTCGGTTTACTATTTTTAGGTACTGGAGCAACACTGTTACAAGTATCCGGCAATCCAATAATGCAATCTGTTTCCCCCGCAGGGAAATATGCAAGTTACCTGTCCTATGGACAATTTATCAAAGCTATTGGCTCACTATCAGGTGCATTAATTCCGTTGGTAGCAGCAATGTTTTGGGGTCTTGATTGGAAATTACTTTTCCCTATCTATTCAGTAATCATTCTTATCACCATCGTTTATTTGCATTTCACTAAAATAAACGAAAAAACAGACGATAAACCAAATGAAGTTCCGGCAAGTTTCGCCTCTTGTATGAGCGCTCTTGCAACACCTAGAATTGCATTAATGGCATTAGGTATTTTCTTTTATGTTGGCGCCGAAGTGACCATGAGTTCAAGACTGCCAACGTTTTTAGAACACGCATTCCAATTTGATATTAAAGAATTTGGTTTGTGGGGTACTTTATTTTTCTTCCTATCTCTTATGGTTGGGCGCTTTATCGGCGGTATGGTACTGGCTCGTGTCTCACCTGCTCGTTTTCTTATCGCATCTTCTCTTATTTCACTAATCGGTATTTTGGGTTTATTTGTAGCACCAAACACAGTCGTTGGTTTCATTGTTATTGGTCTTATTGGCCTTGGTTTTGCCAACATATTCCCGTTAATCTTTTCGATGACAATCGAAAGTTACCCAGAAAAATCGAATGAAATTTCAGGCTTAATGGTTACCGCTATCATTGGTGGCGCTATTATGCCGATATTGTTTGGCTTTATCGCCGACAGCTTTGGCTTTATGAGTGGCTTCTTCGTTTGCTTCGCAAGTTTCCTCTATATTCTGTTCCTGTCGCTTTCCACAAAAAAAGGATAATTTATTAATGAACATTTATAATGACAATCGAATTGTCATGACCTTAGACGCAGGTGGTACTAACTTTGTTTTTGCTGCTATGCAAGCAGGCGAAAGTATCGTAACGCCATTCAGCCAACCCGCAAACGCTGACAATTTGGATGCTTGTTTATCTGGCATTATTGCGGGCTTTGAGCGCTTAAGAAAGTTATTGACTACTGCCCCGATAGCCATATCTTTTGCTTTTCCTGGACCTGCAGATTATAAAAATGGCGTGATTGGCGATTTACCCAACCTACCTGCATTTCGTGGTGGTGTAGCACTTGGATCGTACTTAGAATCACACTTCAACATACCTGTTTATATCAGAAACGATGGTGACTTATATACCTATGGTGAAGCACTTGCTGGAATATTACCTTCAGTAAATCAACAACTAACAGATATGGGACAAACAAATCAATACCAAAACCTGATTGGCGTTACCTTAGGAACAGGACTGGGTGCCGGTATTGTGCAAAATGCTCGACTGTTCACCGGAGATAACGGTTTGGCCGGTGAGATTTGGAATACACCAAACTCTATTTCGCCCCATCAAAATGCAGAAGAAGGCGTTAGTACTCGCGCAATTATTAGATCTTTTGAGAGCAATAAAAATGTTACGGAGTACAATTTAATGCCAGCTGACATTTATGAAATTGCTATAAACGATAGCCATCCATATTGTTCACAAGCCAAACAAGCCTTTACTGATTTCGGTACACACCTAGGGGATGTATTGGCGAATTTAATGATGATATTCGACAGCTCGATTGTTTTAGGTGGTGGAATTGTCGCAGCTAAATCATTATTTATGCCTGCTGCGCTGAAAGTTTTACAAGGTCAATATGCAAACGGTCAACAACGCATTATTCAAAGTCTCTACTATATAGATGATGAAGATCAAAAACAGAAATTCCTTTGTGATTCACCAAGCCTTATCTCGGCTCATGGTAGCACCGAGAAAGTAGAATATTGTAATTCCCCTGCTCTCTTTTTATCGACCAGTAAAATGGGTTGTAGCCAGGCGGTCGCGTTAGGCGCCTATGCCTTTGCCCTAAGTCAACTTGATCAGGCGGGTAAGTAACGTGTACCCACTAAAATTTGACCCCATCCCTTTGGCAAAAATCTGGGGCGGAGAAATTCTGAACCAAACTTATGGACAGAATGAAGTAGATCCAATCGGTGAATTACTACTTGTATCAGGACTTAAAGACCAAGAATCCGTAGTAAGTAACGGTGAACTCAAAGGTCGCACATTAAATTCTTTAATTGAAAGTTATAAAGACCAATTGTTAGGCGAGAAAAACTATGCAACATTCAAAAATGAATTTCCGCTGTTAATAAAAATTATTGATGCCGCTGATGACTTGTCGATTCAGGTTCACCCAGACGATCAGCTAGCTAAGAAATGGCACGACGGCAGCGGAAAATCTGAAATGTGGTATGTTATTGATACCCATGATGAAAATGCATCGCTCATTTCTGGTTTCAGTCGTGTAACTTCAGAAGACGAATTCAAAACTCATTATGAATCCGGTCATCTAATGCAGTTGATGAATTCTATAAAAATAGCTCCTGGGGATGTTTATTATATTCCTGCGGGCAAAGTTCACTCTATTGGTAAAGGTGCGCTAATTGCTGAAATTCAGCAACCATCTGATTTAACTTACCGCATTTATGATTTTGATAGAACAGACCAAAATGGTAATTCTCGTGAACTTCATCATGAACTTGCTTATAAAGCGATGAATTTCGCAGATTGTGACACAGGCTTGCAAAACGCTCACTTGAATAACTCAGTTTTGAATGGTAATGTAATCCGTAACACTAGAACTGAATTGGTTGCTAATGAATATTTTGTCACCAATAAGATTTCTATTGAACAAGAGTATATCGCGGACTATGAAAGTTTTGATTCTTTCGTCGTATTACTGGCCACAGAAGGCAGTTGTGAATTCCAATACCGTGGTAACTCATACTCATTAAGTAGATTCGAGTCATTATTAATACCAGCAACAGTTGATAAGTTGCTGATACAAAAGACCAAGGGAGATAAATGCAAATTATTAGAAATATACGTATAAGTTTGCATTTAATAATGAATGTGAAAATTTTAAATAATCGATAATTGAAACTAAAAATATAATCAAAAACAGACATTTATGGGGAAGATATAATGAAAATTGAAATTAACAAAAAATTTAATAATCAAGCTAAACAAACCTTGTTAGCAAGCATGCTAGCCTTAAGTACGCTCGGTTTATCCGGCTGTGATCTTATGAGCCAAGATAGTCCTACTGATAATTTTAAAGCACAACCTGACAAGAGTGTGCCTGTTATTAGTTTAACGGGTGGTGCAATTGAGTTATTTGTTGGTGATAGTTATGTCGAACTGGGCGTAAGTGCTGAAGATAATATTGATGGTGATGTAAGCGCTAATGTAGCTATCGGAGGTGATACGGTTGATACCTCAGTAGTAGGTACTTATACCCTTACCTACAATGTTAGCGATGCTGCAGGTAATGCTGCAGAGCAAGTAAGCCGTTCAGTGGTTGTGTCGGCTGTACCTGTAGCTGACACAACAGCGCCAGTTATTACTTTAACTGATGATGAAGTTCAGCTAAATGTTGGCGATACTTATGCCGAGCCTGGCGTAAGCGCTGTGGATGAGATAGACGGCGATATAAGCGCTAATGTGATTGTTGCTGGTGATACCGTTGATACCTCAGCAGCGGGTACTTACACCCTTACCTACAATGTTAGTGATGCTGCTGGTAATGCTGCAGAAGAAGTAAGCCGTGAAGTGGTTGTCTCGGCTGTAATCGTAGCTGACCTAACAGCGCCAGTTATTACCTTAACAGTAGGAACTGAGCTAAATGTTGGCGATACTTATGCCGAGCCTGGCGTAAGTGCTATCGATAATATAGACGGTGATGTAAGCGCTAATGTGGTTATCGCTGGTGATACCGTTGATACCTCAACAGAAGGTACTTATACCCTTACCTACAATGTTAGCGATTCAGCTGGCAATGTTGCAGAAGAAGTAAGCCGTGAAGTGGTTGTCTTGGCTGCAAACGCCCTTGACGAAACAGCGCCAGTTATTACCTTAACGGATGGTGCAGTTGAGTTACTTGTTGGTGAGACTTATGTCGCACCCGGCTTTATTGCTAGGGATAATAAAGACGGTGATGTAAGTGATAATGTGGTTATCGCTGGTGATACCGTTGATACCTCAATAGCAGGTACTTATACCCTTACCTACAATGTTAGCGATGCTGCTGGCAATGCTGCAGTAGAAGTAAGCCGTGAAGTGGTTGTAAGCGGCCCCGTTGAAGTGCCTGTAGCTGAAGCACTGCTATCAATTACTGATGCTGGGCTAAAAACTTGTTTAGAAGAGCGTATTGCTGCTAAAAACTATAATGCAGAAACTGATGAAACTACCGAGATTATTAACGTTTCTCAATTAAGAGACCTTGACTGTTCTGGCGTTAGGGATGGCAATTTCGGTACTCCATTTATCCGCATCAAGGCCGAAAACGACCGTAAGATCGAAAGCTTAGTTGGACTTGATAACTTTACTGCGCTTACTAATGTCAAGTTTAGCTATAACCTAGAGTTAAGTGATATCAAGGAGTTGGCGGACTTAGATTTACAAGTGTTAAAATTAGATTGGACAAAAGTCGACGATGCCGCACTTGAAGTCATTGCTAATCACTCTAACTTAAGAGTACTAAATCTTAATGGGGCCTATCTCATTAAAGATGGTACTAGAGCATCAGAAGTACTGGCAACATTAGAAAAAATGGTAGATCTTGGTGTTTGGATCCTTGGCTCTGATGTTTATGGCTCGGAGGGAAATGCTAAAAATATTCCAGGACTTAAAGATGGCAAACTTGGCGACTTTAGCTATGTTGGCAATATGCCTTCACTGGAAATATTTAATTCCGGTGGTCAGGAATATAGCCAAGGTTTTGAGGGCTTTAATAACACACCTTTGGTTAATAATATCAACTTTAATGGCATGAAATGGAAAGCCAACATTGACTTAACACCATTGATGAGTTTCGATAAAGCCGGACTGAATGTGATGTTTCTACAAGGTGGACCAACCTTAGCTATTTGTGAGAAAATATTCGATGTTGTGCAACACTTTGCACCCGAAGGTGTCTTTGCACGTGAAAGAACTAGCTATGAAGGTGATGGCGCTAACGATATGTTATTGGCTCCCCCTGCTACTGACAAGTTCATTAGATTAGATAACGTATGTTTAAACACGCTTTAATCAGCAGTTTTGGTAATTAGGCCTAGCTAGCTCCTTTAGTTAAGGCTCTTAATAGCCAATGTAGTTGTTACGATTTTGCTCTTTATCTTTTGCTGTGACTAAGCAAGAGATAGGGAGCTTTTTTATTTTATGGCTCTTTTGTAAATAAGGTTCATAAATAACGGCTATAACATCTGCACTATCAGAAAATATTCCTACAGAATATGTGACTCAAAAGAAATAAAACGATATAAATGAGAATGTATGAAAGCTATGATAAAAAAAATGGTAAAAACAATGATACAAATAAAGATGCACAGCGTTTTAATCTTTTTGTCACTTGTTAGTTTAAGTTTTACCTTAAGTTTTAGTGTATCCGCTGCCGATTTATCAGCCGAAAAAAAGCCCAACGTAGTGATGGTTGTTTTTGATGATCTGGGTTATGGCGATATAGAGGGGTTTGCTTTTAATCGTGGCAACACTAATCCCCTAAACAATTCCCAAAACTACGCCAAAACCCCAAGGCTCAATAAATTGGCTCAACAAGGGGTAAAAATGAGCCACTTCTTAGTAACAGCGCCCTACTGTGCACCTTCTCGCTCGTCAATATTTACTGGCCGTTATCCGTTTAGAACCGGTTTGGTTTACAATCCCGCGCCAGATCAAGGCATTGACGGCGGCATGCCAAGTAGTGAAATCACCATAGCGGAAGTATTGAAGGAAAATGGCTATGACACCTACGGCATCGGTAAATGGCACCTAGGTCATAAACCTGGTTTTTTACCGACACAGCAGGGATTTGATCAATATTATGGCATTCTTTACTCTAACGATATGCGACCAGTGCAACTAGTCGAAAATAAATCCGTGGTTGAGTATCCCGTTGAACAGGCAACATTAACCGAAAAATACACAAAAAAGGCGATTAGCTATATCGAACAATCAGTCGCTGATGATAAGCCATTTTTTCTCTACCTCGGCCATGCCATGCCACACAAGCCCCTCGCGGCCAGCCCTAAGTTTCATACCCCTGAGACCCCAGATGACATCTACCAAGATGTTATTCGTGAACTCGACTACAACGTTGGTATATTGCTAGAAACGCTTGAAAAATTAAAAATATCTGATAATACGCTGGTTATTGTCATGTCAGATAACGGCGCCACTTATGGTGGTGATAATGGTGGTTTACGTGGTAAAAAGGCGGTCAGTTTTGATGGTGGCTTACGAGTGCCATTCATTGCTCGATATCCCGGTAAAATACCCGCTGGCATAACCAATAGTTCAATGGCTTCGTCAATCAACCTGATGCCCACCATAGCCAAATTAACTGATTCTAAGTTGCCTACAGACCGTGAAATTGATGGCAAGGACATGTGGTCGCAACTGACTTCAGCAAAAGCTGGCAGTACACATGACTATTTTATCAGTATGAAAAGTAAATATATCAAAACAGTTCATGCGGGTAAGTGGAAGTTGCATGCCCGTCCGCCGACTTTTTTTGCTCCGCCATCCGAAAACGCATGGCAACATAGAGCCCTGAGAGATCCTGATGGAAAAACCATTTTAGCACCGTTTAAACAGCCTGGTGCAGAAGCGTTTCCTGGTCTCAAGACAGGTGATATCAGCACTGCCATGATGTTATTTAATGTTGAGCAAGATCCCGGCGAACAGCAAGATATAAGCCAGCGTTATCCGGAAGTAATGGCACAGTTGCAGCAGTATTATCAGCATATGTCAAAGCAGGTACCCGACAATATTAACATACCTAAAGCGACTCCCTATGAGTACCATAAAGGCGGACAAATCGATTACTGGAATATAAAGAAGTAATAATAACCTGATAAGCTGTTGATTACTTGACGAGAATTAACAGAGATCTTACTGCTTAGGCTCAAGGCAGCGAACTTGATGGCTGTAGGCGTGACTTCAGTCGCGCTTGATGCCTTAGTTTGATGCCTGAATTGATTGCGCGAATAAATTCCCGCCTACAAAGAAAAAATCCACGCAGGGTGTAATGCCGGTCACTTTATTAACTGATCGGCATTAGAGCTTACTGCTCTCTTTTTATTTAAGTAACTTACCAACCATCGGCGGATGAAAGCTTCCTTACTATACGCTGTATACTACGCTCAGATAAATCAAACTTAGCCGCTAATAAATTTGTTGATATATTATCATCCTTCAGTGTTTTAATGGTCTTGCACCAATCAGCCCTAACTTCAGCATATTTCTCGGCAGGTGCACCCCATCCACCCGTATCAAAGAAGCAAGCAGTACCCTGCCATTTTTGCTTAAATTCATCAAGACCTCCATCAACCTTAT
>Ga0209396_1001461_pt1 | contig 26267 bp, 25 predicted proteins | sample GOMGulsemesocosm_6_FD_184638 | JGI IMG/M metagenome (GOLD analysis project Ga0209396, IMG submission 184638) | Methane-oxidizing microbial communities from mesocosms in the Gulf of Mexico - GOM8C Gulf of Mexico (SPAdes) (version 2) | ecosystem: Environmental > Aquatic > Marine > Cold seeps... | reverse complement strand
TTTTATTGCCGCATTTAAAAAGAAATTTGGAATTACTCCAAAAAAACATATCCAATCCTTAAATCAAGAGTCTTAATATGAAAGGTGTTTTATTAGTAAACTTAGGTTCTCCAGATAGTACAGACCCAAAAGATGTAAAAAAATATTTAGATGAATTTTTAATGGATCCTCGTGTAATCGATGTTCCTTTTTTACTTCGTGCTTTTATAGTTCGGGGAATTGTATTGAATACTCGTCCTAAAAAATCAGCTGCTGCATATGCAAAAATATGGTGGAAAGAAGGTTCTCCACTAATAGTTTTATCAGAACGTTTACAAAACAAAGTGCAAACAAAAACTGAAATCCCAGTTGGGCTAGCGATGCGTTATGGAGCTATGAGTATCCAAAAAGGAATGCAAGAATTAGTTGATAAAGGTGTTGATGATATCTTAATTTTACCATTATATCCTCAGTTTGCAATGGCTACTACCGAAACTATAACCGTTTTAGCTGATAAATTACAAAAGGAGCACTTCCCAGATGTAAAACTGAGTTCCTTACCAGCCTTTTATAATAAAGAGGACTATATCGATGTACTATCAAACTCTATCCAAAAGCAAATAAAAGGCTTAGATTATGAACATTTATTATTTTCATATCACGGAATTCCAGAGCGACACATCAGAAAGCAAGACATTACAAAATCACATTGTAAAATAGATGGTAGCTGTTGCGACACCCCTTCAAAAGCGCATGAATTTTGTTACCGTCACCAATGTTTTGAAGCAACAAAATCAGTTGCTAAGAAATTAAATTTAAAGGAAGGGACTTACAGCACCTCTTTTCAATCGCGCTTAGGAATGGACCAATGGTTATTGCCTTACACCGATAGAACCATCGAAAAATTTGGATTAAACGGAATGAAAAAAATGGCCGTTGTTACCCCTGCATTTGTATCTGACTGTCTAGAGACATTGGAAGAAATTGCTATGGAAGGAAAGGAATTATTTAAAGAAGTTGGCGGAGAAGAATTTACGACACTTTCCTGTTTAAATGATGACGACGCTTGGGCTGGAACTATTGGAAATTGGGTTAATGAATGGGCTAAAAAACAATAAATGCCAAAAAACAATTCATCCATACTAGGTACTGAATCCATTGGGAAACTATTGGTTTCACAAGCTGTACCTGCTGCTATAGGTATATTAGTGCTTTCACTTAATATGATTATAGACACCATTTTTGTGGGTAGATGGATTGGACCAATGGCAATTGCCGCCATAACTATTGTTATGCCTATAGTATACTTAATTTCTTCAATAGGAATGGCTATTGGTGTTGGTGGAGCCTCTATTATATCAAGAGCTTTAGGAGCAAATGATCACGGTAAAGCAAAACGTGTTTTTGGAAATCAAATTGCAATATCATTAGGGCTAGCTATTTTGTTAGTGATTTCAGGACTAGTATTTAAAGATGAAGCTTTAACTTTATTTGGAGCAAAAGGAGAAATTATACCCCCAGCATTAACCTATTATACAATTGTAATGATTGGCGCTCCTTTTTTGGCGCTATGTATGACAGGGAATCCTGTTGTTAGAGCGGAAGGGAAACCAAAATTTGCTATGATGGCTTTGATCTCTCCAGCTATCGTAAATATTATTTTAGATTACTTATTTATTGATATTTTCAACTACGGAATGGCAGGTGCAGCTTGGGCAACTACAATATCATATATTGCTTGTTTTATTACTATTTTATACTTCTTTCTGTCTAAGCACAGTGAATTAAAAATCAAAATAAAGTGTTTTGTTTTAGAATGGTCTATTTTAAAAGAAATCACCTCTCTAGGGAGTGTTACCCTTGCAAGACAAGGCGCTGTAAGCATTTTAGCCATTGTATTAAACCATATATTATTTAAATATGGAGGAGAAATTTCTATTGCCGTTTATGGGATTATTAGTAGAATGTTAATGTTTGCACTATTTCCCATTTTAGGTATTGCACAAGGGTTTTTACCCATTGCAGGGTATAATTATGGTGCTGAAAAACCTGGGCGAGTAAGAGAGAGTATTAACACCTCTATTATTTATGGGTCAGGATTAGCCTTACTTATTTTTATCGGAATTATGCTTTTCCCAGAAGCTATCGTACGTGTTTTTACAGATGATGCACAATTACTTAAAGAAACCCCAAATGCATTGCGATGGGTGTTTTGTGTAACACCGTTAATTGCTGTGCAAATCATAGGTGCGGGCTATTTTCAAGCTATTGGAAAATCAATCCCAGCATTATTATTAACACTTACAAAACAAGGCTTTTTTTTAATCCCATTGATCATCATTTTACCTAATTACTTTGGACTATTAGGCGTTTGGGTGGCTTTTCCAATTGCCGATTTACTATCAACAATAATTACTGGGTTTTTCTTAAATAAGGAAATCAGATTACATTTAAAACCTATTATAAAAAATAACTTATGAGTGAATATTATAATTATATAAAAGCATTACACCTCATTTTTGTAATCACATGGTTCGCAGGTTTGTTTTATATTGTGCGTCTGTTTATCTATCAAATAGAAGCATCACAGAAACCCTCTCCTGATAAAGAAATTTTAGGTAAGCAATTAGCTATTATGGCAAACAGATTGTGGAACATTATTACTTGGCCATCAGCGATTTTAACGTTGATTTTAGCACCTACACTACTTTACTTAAGACAAGCTTTACTTAATGAGCCCTGGATGCATGTTAAATTAGCATTTGTAGTACTATTATATATCTATCATTTAAAATGTCATCAGATATTCAAACAACTACAGCGAGGTGAGGTAAAATATAGCTCAAGCTATATGCGTTTATTTAACGAAGGTGCTACCGTAATACTGTTTTCAGTAGTCTTTTTAGTAATTGTACGTCATGAACTAAATTGGATTTTCGGAGTATTAGGCATCATATCCTTATCAGTTATTTTAATGCTGTTATTTAAAATATACAAGCGATATAGGGAAAAGCAGTAAATGGTGTGATAATTGCTATATTTATAAAATGAATTTTAAAACCCTTTCTTTACGGCTACGTATCTTTTTATCCATGATATTTCTGGTGCTTTTAGCATCCGTTTTAATGGCTTCAACAGCAATATACCAATACCACAAAGAGTCTGAAGAATATCATAATGATAGATTATTAAGAAAAGAGAAAACCTTAAAAGATCAAATTAAATATCAATTAAAAGCGAAGACCACCTACCCAATAATCACTGATAAAATACCGCTTATTTTTAAAGAAAAAGACTTTATTTATGAGTTAGCGGATGTCCATAATCTGGAAGTAAAATTATATAATTTTAAAGGTGAATTTTTAATTGCTTCCAGCGCTTCCTCTATCGGAGAACAAACAGATATCGCTCCTGAGCGTTTACCCGAAGATATTTTAAATGAATTAGGAAACGCTATCGACAAACGTTATATAACCAATAGTGAGGAAAATGGCACAACCATAAAATCATCCTATAGTTATATTACGGACCCACAGTTCAAACCTTTAGCAATACTTGCTTTACCCTATATTCAGGTAAATGAATTTTTCTCTAAAGAATTGAAAGCCTTTCTACAGCGCTTAATCGTTGTATATTCCGTAGTACTTTTAATTGCTGTTATACTAGCTTATTTTTTGTCAAAATATATTACTAAATCATTAAAGCATATTAGTGAAAAAATCAATCAAACACGTTTAGACAAACGCAATACTAAAATTGAAATAGAAAATGTAAGTCACGAAATAAGTTCCTTGGTAAAATCATATAATAGTATGATTGATGAATTGCAAGAAAGCGCTGTAAAACTTGCCACAAGTGAGCGTGAACAAGCCTGGAGAGAAATGGCAAAACAAGTAGCGCATGAAATTAAGAATCCGCTTACTCCAATGCGTTTGACCATACAGAGTTTTCAACGAAAATTTAATCCTGAAGATGAGGATATACATCAAAAAATTGATGAATATTCTAAAACATTAATTCAGCAAATTGATACTATGAGTGCTATAGCCGAAGCTTTTTCAAATTTCGCAAATATGCCTGCTCAAAAAAAAGAAACTTTAAATATTGTAGAAGTAATTCGCTTGGCGCTAGATATTTTTAATGAAGAATACATTGTTTTTAATACTAAAAAAGAAGAAATTGTTGCCAATTTTGATCGTACGCAGTTGATAAGAGTAATGACTAATTTAGTAAAAAATGCCATTCAAGCAAGTTCAGAAAATACAATGCCAAATATAAATGTTACTGTTTCTGATAACAGTTCTACTATAAACATTATCGTTTCTGATAATGGAATTGGGGTTAAAAATGAAAATAAAGCCAAAATATTCGAGCCAAAATTCACCACAAAATCAAGTGGCATGGGACTTGGACTGGCTATGGTGAAAAATATTGTGGAAACTTATAACGGAAGTATTACTTTTACATCTGAAGAACATAAAGGAACTGTATTTACAGTTTCCTTGCCTAAAAACCCACCAGTGGGATAAATAGAATCTTTTAATATTACAACAATTTAAAAATTACTATAAGCAACTATGAACTACGAGAATATTTTAGTGCAGCAAGAAAACGGATTAGGAACAATTACTATCAACCGTCCAAAGAAATTAAACGCTTTAAATAAAGCTACCATCTCTGAATTACACCAAGCATTTGACGCTTTAAACAAAGATGCAAACACCAAAGTAATTATCATTACTGGTAGTGGAGAAAAAGCTTTTGTTGCAGGTGCTGATATTTCAGAATTTGCTGATTTCACAGTTGCTCAAGGAGCAGAATTAGCAAGAAATGGTCAAGAAATTTTATTTGATTTTGTTGCTAATTTAACTACTCCAGTAATCGCTGCTGTAAACGGTTTTGCTCTTGGGGGTGGATTGGAATTGGCAATGTCTGCACATTTCAGAGTAGCTAGTGATAATGCAAAAATGGGATTACCAGAAGTATCTTTAGGAGTAATACCTGGTTACGGAGGAACACAACGCTTACCTCAATTAGTAGGTAAAGGAAAAGCTATGGAATTAGTAATGACTGCAGGTATGATTGGTGCTGAAGAAGCCAAAGAATGTGGCTTAGTAAATCATGTAACAACTCAAGAAGAGTTATTACCTTTAGCTCAAAAGATCGCCAGTAAAATCATGCGTAATTCATCGGTTGCTATCGGACATGCCATAAAAGCGATTAACGATAATTATACTGATGGAACTAACGGGTTTGAAACAGAAATAACACAATTCGGAATCTGTTTTGGAACAGAAGATTTTAAAGAAGGAACTACCGCATTTTTAGAAAAAAGAAAAGCTGCTTTTCCAGGAAAATAAGCCACACTATGGCATTTGTTAATCCTTATATATTTCTATAACCTATTTAGAAATATATGAGGATTTTGTTTTTACACTAACACCCCTTTACAAACTCTTGTAAAGCGACAATAACTTCTTGTTGGTTTTCTATATGACTCATATGACCATCAGGAAGTTCTATTTTATGTACTTCTGTTGCTTTTATTTGATCTAAAACATCTTCATAATTTAAAATCGGATCTTTTTTACCGTAAATAACCATTTTTTTATATGGTGAAAAATTAAGCAACACCTCTCTATCTTCACGAATTTTCATTCCTTCTTGAGCAGCGATATATCCTTGTAAAGGAGTTTTTAAGGCTTCCTTTTTCACTTGTTTTATTTCTTCACTAAATACTGTCAAACTTTTCGGCCTAAACAAGTTACTGATAGACATGCGAACCAAATTACTATAATTGGTTTTAACTGCTTCTATGGCTCTGTTTCGCAACACTACGCGCTCAGGAGAATCTGCCCTTGTAGTAGAATTCAGTAAACATAAGCCTTTTACATTATCTGGAGATTTTTCTGCAAAAGCCAAAGCAACATATCCTCCCATAGAATGACCTACGAAAATAGAGCGTCGGATTTTTAAATAATGTAATACCTCTGCAACTACCTCTGCCATTAATTCCATGGAATGTACATAGCCAAAACACTCCGTTTGTCCGTGCCCTAATAAGTCAATACAAACTACTCTATTTCGTTTTATCAACTCCGGTTTTATAGCATTCCACATCGTTGAGTTTTCTAAAAAACCATGTAGCAACACAATAGTATTTCCTTTTCCTTCATCGGTATAAAAAACAGATGTTCCTTTATAATCAAACTGCATGTGTATTGGTCTTTTTAAACAGGACAAAGATACTTATAGTTCCTAAAAAATCAATTATATTGTACTAATCAATATCCTAGTTTCAAGTAATAGAAGGCATGAGTTAATCACTAGCATTTCCTTTATGGCAAGCTTTTGATAATTAAACCCACTGGTGGGTTAATGAATACCTATTATTTACGACAAACTTAAAAATCAATCCTGTGGCTATACAAGATATTACCAAATACACCTATAAAAACATCTTCTCCTTAGGTGTAGTTCAGTTTGATAAAGCTTGTGTTATGAACGAACCCGAACAAGTAGATGCTTATAGTATTTACTGGATTAAGAAAGGTTCTGGAATTTATCATATTGATTTTGAAAACTATTCGTTTGAAAGCAATACACTCTTTTTTTTATCACCGGGTCAAGTTTTTTCAGTGGACTCAGAGGCTATTGAAGAAGCTTATAAGCTGACTTTCTTAAGAGATTTCTATTGCATACAAACCCATGATAAAGAAGTAGCCTGCAACGGGGTGCTTTTTAATAATATTTATGACACTCCGTTTTTACAACCATCGGAAAACGATACTCTAAAACTAGAGCTTATTATAACCAGTTTAGTTGATGAATTAAAACAATCCGAAACTGGTCAATATGATATGCTACAAGCGTATTTAAAACAGTTTATTGTTCACGCTGTTCGCATTAAAACAGCACATTATCAAATAAAAGACGATGTAGAATCGCAACTTTTTAAAGGCTTCAGCTTATTAGTTGAGCAAAACTACAAAACACTCCATTCTGTAACTGAATATGCAAACCGTTTGGGTATTTCCCCAAAGTCACTTACCAAACATTTTCAAAAGATAGGCTTACAAACTCCAAGTGATTTTATAAAAAACAGAATCATCCTTGAAGCAAAACGACAATTACTATACTCTTCAGATTCTGTAAAACAAATAGCTTTTAATTTAGGGTATAATGATCCTGCCTACTTTACAAGATTCTTTACAAAATCTACTACAAAATCTCCATTACTCTTCAAAACAGACTATAAAAAGTAACCAGTCCAATCATAAGGAACTTTTGTCCATTTTTTGAAGCCTATTCCTGTCGCATCTTTGTACTATCAATAAACAACTCCTCTAACCAGGAGTACTAAACAAAGAAAAGATGGACATACAATTAAATCAAAATGAGTTTCAAGAAACAGTAGCAAATAACAACGCTGTAGCAATCGATTTTTATGCAGATTGGTGTGGTCCTTGTCAAACGCTTTTACCTACTGTTCACAAGTTAGCAGATGAATTTAAAGGAGAAGTTACTGTACGAAAAGTTAATGTAGATACTAATAGAGAATTAGCTGCCCAGTTTGGTGTACGAAGCATCCCGACATTAGTTTACTTACATAAAGGAAAAGAAGTGAACAGACATAACGGACTAATTTCTGAAGGAATGCTAAAAGGGCACTTAAATCAATTAAAAAACTTGTAATTATGGAAAATTCAACTGAAAAACAATGCCCAAATTGCTGGGGATATCAGGAATACAATGAGCAACTTCCTGAAAGAAAATTATGTGAATGCAAAACTAAATCAAACAAATAATAATCATTAAAAAATTAATATTATGAGTACAAGAATAGAAACACTAAACCCAGAAACAACAACAGGAAAGTCAAAAGAATTATTTGATGCTGTACAAAAGAAATTAGGCTTTATACCAAACTTAATAAAAGTGTTTGGAAATTCCCCCGCTACCTTACAAACCTATTTAAGCTTAGGAGAATTAACTGCAAGCGGAAATTTCACAAATAAATATAGAGAACAATTAGCTTTAGCTATTGCAGAAACAAACAACTGTAATTACTGTTTATCGGCACATACTACCATTGGTAAAATGAATGGTTTAACGGAAGAGCAAACAGAACAGAGCAGGCAAGGTATTGCAGATGATGCAAAAGCACAAGTAGGTTTGCAATTTGCAAAAGCAGTAACAGAAAACAGAGGACAAGTATCTACCGAAGCAATTAATACCGTAAAAGAAGCTGGATATAACGATGGTGATATTTTAGAAATTGTATTAAATGTGGTTTCTAACACCTTAACAAATTATGTAAATCACTTAGCAGAAACTGAAATAGATTTTCCTAAAGTGGAATCAGGGAAATTTTCAGTAACAACTAACTAAAAAACAAAAATCATGGCAAATCCAATAAAGAAAAATTTAAAACATGTTCATGAATTACTTGCTGAGGCAAAATTTATTGAAGCAATGGAAACTTATTTACACGACGATGTTGAATTAAGAGAAGCGAATGGTGAACCAAAAAAAGGGAAACAATTCAATTTAGATTTCGAACATGACTTCATCAACAATCAGCTAGAAGAGTTTATAAGATATGAAGTAAAGGACGTTGCGGTACAAGGAAACAATTCATTTTATACAGCTGTAATGGAATTAAAATTAAAAGACGGAAGTACACTACTTTCAGAACAAGTCGTCGCTACTAAATGGAAAGATGGTAAAATTTATAGAGAACGTTATTACCACGCATAATTTAAGAAGTTAAATAGAGCTTAATAAAAAAGGCTATCTAAATTAGATAGCCTTTTTGTTCTCAAACCCCGTCTATGACGGGTTCATTATGTCTTCAATTTCTTCTGCTTCAATTGGTATGTTACGCATTAAGTTAAAAGGATCTCCTTTTTCTTGAATCACTACATCATCTTCCAAACGGATACCAAAACCTTCTTCCGGAATATAAATTCCTGGCTCAACAGTAAACACCATATTTACTTGCATAGGCTCTGTTAAAATTCCGTAATCATGGGTATCTAATCCCATATGATGAGAAGTTCCGTGCATAAAGTACTTTTTATACGCTGGCCATTTTGGATCTTCATTTTTAACATCAGCTTTATCAATTAAGTTTAATCCTAATAGTTCTGAAGTCATTAGTTTCCCAACCTCAACATGATAATCGGCCCAAATAGTTCCTGGAGTCAATAATTGTGTTGCTTCATTTTTAACACGATTAACTGCATTATACACTTCTTTTTGTCGATCTGTAAAACGTCCTGAAACAGGAATTGTTCTACTCATATCCGAAGAGAAATTAGCATACTCCGCACCAACATCCAATAAAATTAAATCCCCTGCTTTACACTCTTGATTGTTTTCTATATAATGTAATACATTCGCATTATTTCCTGAAGCAACAATTGGCGTATATGCAAAACCTTTAGAACGGTTATTTAAAAACTCATGCATGAATTCTGCCTCAATATTGTATTCGAATATTCCTGGCTTCACGAAATCTAATATTCTACGAAATCCTTTTTCGGTAATATCACAAGCTTGTTGAATTAAATCCAACTCCACTTGATGCTTTACAGAACGTAAGCGCTGTAAGATTGGGTTAGCCTTAGCAACAGAATGCGCAGGATATTTTTTTAACAACCATTTTGTAAAACGTGCTTCACGAGTTTCTGTTTCTACATTCGCACGATAATGCTCATTAGTATTTATGTACACAGTATCACACTGTGTCATGACTTCAAACAACACTTTTTCTAAGTCTTGTAACCAGTATACTGTTTTAACTCCTGAAGTTTCAAAAGCCTTTTCCTTAGTTAACTTCTCTCCTTCCCAAACAGCAATATGTTCGTTCGTTTCTTTTAAAAATAAAATCTCCCTATGCTCAGGTTTTGGACAATCAGGAAACAATACTAAAATACTTTCTTCTTGATCAACACCACTTAAATAAAAGATATCTCTATGTTGTGCAAATGGTAATGTACTATCAGCACTTACAGGGTAAATATCATTCGAATTAAAAATAGCCAAACTACTCTGTTTCATTTGTGCTGCAAAATTCTTACGATTCGTTACGAATAATTCGCTTTTAATTGGTGCGTATTTCATGATCTATGTTTTTGTAGTGTTTATTCAAATTCAAAAATAACCAAGATTATTTTTAATCCACTAGCCATATGTCCTTATTTTATATTTTTTCGGATTCTACTCATATGCCTTGAAGAAATGCCTAAAAATGAAGCTAAGTAATGTAATGGAACTTCTTGTAGTAAATTTGGTTCGTTTACCAAGAGTTTATGATACCGTTCTTCTGGTGTTAAGGTTAATAAATCTATCCGATAATCATCAATTAAAAATATTTGATTTTCTATCAGGTTGAAATAGAACGTATGGAAAGCTTTATTCTTTTTTATAAGGGTATTAAAAACATCGCAATCAATCACCCAAAGGGTACAATCACTTAATGCTTTTATATTTTTCCTAGAAGAAGTCTTTTTTAAAAAACTTTTTAAAGCGGCTACACAGGAATTTTTCAAAGCTAGATAGGTTGTTTTTTCTTCACCTAAAACAATACTAGAATGTTGTAAAATACCACTTTCAATAAATCCAAAATAAGTACAAACTTTCCCTTCTTCTACAAAAAAATCATTTTTCTTTAATTGTAAGGAAGAAAATGAATTGATGATTTCTGGGATGTGATCATCTAACTGATCATCATTTATCACCTTTTTTAAGTACTCCGATAATGTATTTGATTCTGTCATTTTTAGTGTGAGCGTTATTTAAAATGAGTATCAAAAATACAGGTTTTAATAAACATATTATGTATTCCATAATTTATGTACTTTTATCGTTATAATATAATTCATCTATGAAATCTTTATTATCCCTAATAATCCTCTTTGTTACTTCAGTAACAATAGCACAAGAAACATCTCTTGTAAAAAACATTCCGTTTACTAGTATTGGCCCAACGATTATGAGTGGTCGAGTGGTAGACTTAGAGGTGAACCCTAACAATCCAAATGAATTTTATGCAGCTTATGCTTCTGGCGGATTATGGCATACCAAAAATAACGGTACAACGTTCACTCCTATTCTAGATACGGCAGAAACACAAAATATTGGTGCTATTGCTGTACATTGGGATACAAGAACCATCTGGGTAGGAACAGGAGAAAACAATTCATCCCGTTCATCTTATGCAGGAGTTGGTATTTTAAAAAGTACTGATAATGGTAAATCCTGGCTTAATGTTGGTTTAACAGACTCACACCATATTGGAAGTATCGCAATCAATCCGAATGATCCAGATGAGGTTGCTATAGGCGTTATTGGGCATCTATATTCCCCAAATAAACAACGTGGAATTTTTAAAACAATTGATGGTGGGAAAACATGGGAACAGTCGTTATTTATTTCTGAAAACACAGGTGTAATTGATCTAAAAGTACAACCTGATAATTTCAATATTCAATATGCTGCTGCTTGGCAACGTGAACGTAAAGCATGGAATTTTACTGGGAATGGAGCTGAATCTGGAATTTATAAAAGTATTGATGCAGGAAAAACATGGGCTAAAATTAATACAGGTTCGGGATTTCCTACAGGAAATGGAATCGGTAGAATTGGACTAACAGTGTATGATTCAAACACACTATATGCGGTTTTAGACAATCAAAATAGAAGAAAAAAAGACAGTACTGTTATTAAAAAGGGATTAACTAAAGAAGACTTTAAACAGATGTCAGTCGAGGATTTTCTAGACCTTTCTGATAAAAAATTAAATGGATTTTTAAAACGAAACGGATTTCAAGAAAAGTATCGTGCTGAAAATGTAAAACAACTAATCCGATCTGGAGAAGCTAAACCTGTAGATATTGCTACGTATTTATATACCGCAAATTCTAAGTTGTTTGACACGCCTGTAATTGGTGCAGAAGTATACCGAAGTGATGATGCTGGAAAAACATGGACTAAAACGCATGCCGATTATTTAGATGATTTGTTTTTCTCCTATGGATATTACTTTGGAGAAATTCGTGTAAACTCTAAAAACAAAGACAAAATTTACTTGTGTGGAGTACCTATTATCAAATCGGATGATGGTGGAAAAAAATTTACATCTATCAGTAAGGAAAATGTACATGCGGATCATCAATCCTTATGGGTAAACCCTAAATTAAGCGGTCATTTAATAGATGGGAATGACGGTGGTGTAAACATTTCTTATGATGATGGTGAAAACTGGATAAAATGTAACAATCCAGCTGTAGCTCAGTTTTACACGGTAAATGTCGATAACGCAGAACCGTACAATGTGTATGGTGGTTTACAAGATAATGGAGTTTGGTTTGGACCAAATAATCATGTAGAAGATAAAAGCTGGCACCAATCTGGAAAGTATCCTTATCAGAGTTTGATGGGTGGCGATGGTATGCAAGTGCAAATAGATAATAGAGACAATAACATTGTATATACAGGATATCAGTTTGGTAATTATTATAGAATCAATAGAACTACACAAAAGAGAAAATACATCCAACCAAAACATAATTTAGGAGAAAAACCATATCGATTCAATTGGCAAACCCCTATTTTATTATCGCCTCATAATCAAGATGTAATGTGCCTAGGTGGAAATAAATTAATGAAATCTGAAAATAAAGGAGATGATTGGGAAGCTATTTCTGACGATCTTACTCAAGGAGGAAAAATAGGAAATGTCGCATATGGAACACTAACTTCTATTTCAGAATCAACTTTAAAAGAAGGGTTAATCTATACGGGAAGTGATGACGGATTGGTATATGTAACTAAAAACAAAGGCAAAAAATGGGCGAATATAACAAGTGCATTACCTAAGGATTTATGGGTTTCTAGAGTTATCGCTTCTAGTCATTTGAAATCAAGAGTATATGTTACTTTAAATGGATATCGATTTGATGATTTTAACCCTTATGTATTCCTTTCAGAAGACTACGGAAAAACTTGGAAATCAATATCAAACAACCTGCCTAAAGCGTCTATAAATGTAATTAAAGAAGATTTTAACGATGAAAATATCCTATACCTAGGTACCGATAACGGATTATATATTTCTTTTAATAAAGGTACTTCTTGGGAAGCTTTTTCTAATGGATTACCAAATGTAGCAGTACATGATTTAGTAATACGATCACAAACAAACGATTTACTAGTAGCTACACACGGACGTAGTTTATATAAAACTAATGTGGGCATTTTTGAAGAATATCATGCCTTTAAAAATGATCCATTATATGTTGCTCAAATCCCCTATATTAAACATAATTCCAATTGGGGAAGTTCATGGAGTAAATGGCTAAAAGCGGAAGAACCTACTATTTCAATACAAGCCTATGGTAATTCAAAAACAAAAATTACGGTTTCAATTCTAACAGAAGATGGTAATGAGTTACAACAGTTTATCACAACTATTGAAAAAGGTTTTAATACTATAAATTACGATTTAACTATTTCAGAAAAAGGAAAGGAAATATTAGAGAATTCAACTGAACCACTTATAATCTCTAAAAATAAAAATGGCAAGTATTACTTACCAAAAGGGGAATATATGGTAGAGGTGAATACGAAATTGACTAAAAGCAACGTTTCTTTAGTAATAGAATAATTTAGTATCCTTCTCATTATGAAAACAACACATATTTTTTTAGGGTTAATCAGTATACTATTATTTTCATGTAGTAATGATGATGATTCAACTACTCCTATTCCAGAAACAGAACCACAGCTAATTGTAAAATTCAAATTTGACGACACTCAAGTCAGATTAGATAATTTTGGATTGCCAGAAACCATTACTGTTGGAAATGCTGCTCAATCACCTAATTTTAATATGATGAGTGCACATTATATCGAATTTGCTCCCACCGCCTTTACCGCTTTAGGTGCAGGTGAAATTATTTATAAAGGAGATGAAACTATGGTTGGAGGATCAAATGCGGTAGATTTTCAATCGGCAAAAGTTGTCACCGAAAACGAAGTTTTTTTGTCAATTCCTTTGAGTAGTATACTGGCTGGCACTTATGAGTGGACAAGAATATCATTAACCTATCAAAATTATGATATCGATTTCTTATACCAAGGTAATGATTATACAGGAACTTTAGCAAGTTTCGTTGGTTTTAATAATTACATTACTTCTCACCAAGTAAATACACAAACAGTTGTTGTAAATGATAATAAATTACAAGGATACTGGGCTTTTGAAACCTTAGGAACTACTAGTGAAGGTAACGCTCCGGCAACCACAGTACCTAATCCATTATCTGCTACCTCTCCTGTTCCTGCAGGATCATGCGTAGTTACTGGCGAATTCGCTGGTGGACTTACAATTACTGGAAATGAAACAGAAAACGTAGTAATTACCATATCATTAACCACTAATAATAGTTTTGAATGGACTGAAGTGACTGCTGACGGTAAATTTGAACCAGATGCTGGTGAACAAGTAGTTGATATGGGCTTTAGAGGATTGGTTCCGATAATTGAGTAATTATAATGATAGTAAAAACACTTAAACATATAATCAAATTCTCAAAAAGAATACTATTATTCTTTTTTGGATTTGTAGTTCTCTACTTATTAACTGCTTGGATTTGCTCTAATATAGCCACTAATCCAAAAAGTTTTAAGAGTCAAAAACAAAATATGATATATGCCTCCAGTAACGGTGTACATACTGATATCATTATTCCAATTGAGAGTATTGATAAAAATATTCTTAAAAACCTACAAGTACATCCCAATACCAAATTTATTGCTTTTGGCTGGGGAGATAAAGGTTTTTACTTACACACGCCTACTTGGGGAGATTTAACTTTTTCAACAGCCTTTAATGCTGTATTCTTAAAAAGTGATACCGCAATGCATATCACTGAATATGCTGAAACCAATAACAAATGGAAGAATATTGCTGTTTGCTCCCAACAAATAAAATATTTAAACAAATCATTTATCAATTCTTTTCAATCAGATAAGAATAACAGTTTCTTGAAAATTGAAGGGCATTCATATGGAAATAATGATTGTTTCTACGAAGCAAATGGGAGTTACTCCTGCTTAAAAACTTGTAATACATGGACAAATAATGTTTTGAAAAAAGCAGAAATAAAGACCGCCATATGGACTCCTTTTGATTCTGGAATTTTAAAACACTTGTAACTTTAATTGGGCTATTTAAAGTTACAGATATCTGACTGAGCTTGTCAAAATATTTATAACCATTAACATATTTTGACAAGCTCAGTCAGATAGTCTTGGTTACATATCATAAAAAAACTGCTCTCTAACAATTTTCCCTTGCTGTACTTCGTACACACAAATTTCATTAATCTGAATTCTTCCTTTATCGCTAAAGGTAATATCGTTTTCCATTGTCACCGCAAAATGATTTCCTGTTACAATAGGGTCAGATACAAATGCACTATGTATTTCTAAAACGGACTCATCCCAAACAACAGTTTTGGCTCTAATAGCCTCCATCCCTTTTGTAACAGGAGCACCTGATTTTTCATCTTCTACACTTACAATATCATTGTGATATAGTTCTGCTTGTGCTTGCGGATGTTTTTCTTGTCGGCATAATTCAACTAATCTATTTGCTACTTCTTGTGTTGTCATTTTATATTTATTTAGAAAATAGCCAAATGTGAACAAGTGGCTATTATTATATTTTTAAATTATTTCTTCTTTCCAATATGAAACAAGGCATCTCCTTGATTTACTAACGGATGGTTATTGATGCAGAAAACATAACCGTCAAAAGGAGCTTTTACAACCGTACTTCTATTCCCGTATGCATCTGTTATATACCCTAAAACTTGATCTTTTTCAATCGCTTCGCCATTATGGATGTTTGATGTAAATATCCCTCCTTTACGAGCTCTTAACCATTTTCTATCTGTTAAGACAATTGTTTTATTCTTGTTTTTAGTAGCTAATGAATGTGTGTCAATCATTCCGTGTTTTGCCAAAACTCGCAATGCTCCTTGTATTCCTTCATTAATTGAAAGTTCATCAAAACGCATGCTTTCCCCTCCTTCAAATATTAATATTGGTGTTTCCTTCTTTTCTGCAGTTGCTCTAAATGATTTCTTTATTAAACTAGACTCAAACTGTATAGGCGCGTTAAAAATCTTAGCTAACTTTTTACTCTTCGAACAATTAGGTGTGTATCTAATTTGTGGGAAATTACTACGCATAGCACCACCAGTATGAAAATCGATTCCAAAATCAACATGCGGTAAAATTTCATGAGTATGATAATAGGCTATCCTACCTGCTAAGGATCCAGATTTAGAACCCGGAAAGCTTCTGTTTACATCTTTACCATCAGGTAATTCTCTCGAAAAATGAATAAATCCGTACACGTTTAATAACGGAATTACAATTACACATCCTTTTCTTATATTGGTAAAATACTCATTTACCAACATACGTTTACAGGTTTCTACCCCATTAATTTCATCACCATGTAACCCTCCTTGGAGTAATACTGTTGGTCCTTTTTCTTTCCCATTAAAAATATAAACTGGAATTTTTATAGGGGTACCTGTTGGCAATGACCCAATTGGTAGTTTTAGCACTTTTTGTTCTCCCGGTGCTATAATTGTATTATATATGTGTTTTATACTATTAACCGGCATTTCTTTCAATTAATTTTATAATTTCTCTAGCTACATTCACGCGTGTAGCTTTTTCAATTCCTTCTAATCCTGCAGTTGAATTCGCTTCAATTACTAAAGGTCCATTTTTAGAACGGATCAAATCAATTCCTGCTACATCCAAACCTAAACATTGCGCTGTTTTTACCGCTATTTGTTTTTCTTCAGAAGTCATGTCAATTACTGTAGTACTTCCTCCACGATGTACATTACTCCTAAAATCTTTTCCATCACTACTTCGCTTCATAGCTGCCACAACTTTATCTCCTACAACATAAGCGCGAATATCTTCTCCATTAGATTCTTTTACAAACTCCTGAATTAAAATTGGCTTATTTAAACTGTGCATTGTTTCAATAATAGATATTGCTGATTTCTTACTTTCTGCTAACATTACACCTAAACCATGTGTTCCTTCAAGGAATTTAATAATACACTGCTCTCCTTCTAATAAATCCAATTGTTCTTTTAACAACAATGTATCCTTAGTATATAATGTTTTTGGAATTGGAATATTATTCTTCACCATATGCTGCATGGTAAACAACTTATTACGTGACAGTAAAATACCCTGTGAACTTGCAATGGTATAACTATCCGTTTTTTCAAACTGATTTACAATTGCCAATCCATGTTCTGTAAATGAAGCTCCAATTCTTGGGATTATAGCATCTGAAAAATTAGTGATATCCTCATTATTGAAGAGTATTTTAGGCTGGTTTTTATCAAATAAAATAGCACATTTTGTATGATCGATAATTCTAATATAATGCCCCATTTTGGAAGCCTCATTAAATAAACGTTGTGTAGAGTATAAACTCCCACTGATAGATAAAAGGAAAATTTTCATTCGGAATAGTGTAAATACAGGCTAAATATAATCATAGTTTACTTTAAATACATTCTAAATAAGTGATAAAAACACCTGATATTTTTGTTTAACACGGTATTAAAATTAAATTTGCTTGAATTTCACTAACTCAAAATATACAATGAGCGGATTATTAAAATCATCAATTGGAAGAAAGTTTGCTATGGCAATCTCTGCATTTTTCCTAATGTTTTTCTTATTACAACATTTTGTAATTAACATAACATCAATTTTTCCAGATCACGGAGCAACATTTAACAACCTTTCTCATTTTATGGGAACCAACCCTTTAATACAGTATGCTATGCAACCTGTATTAATATTCGGAGTTGTTTTTCACTTTGTAATGGGGTTTGTTTTAGAAATTAAAAACAGAAATGCGCAAAAAGTAAAGTATGCACAAAACAACGGAGCAGCAAATTCTACTTGGATGAGTAGAAACATGATCTGGTCTGGTTTAGCAATTTTAGCTTTTGTTGTATTACACTTCATTGACTTCTGGTTCCCAGAAATAAACACCAAGTTTATTCAAGGTGACTGGTCAGGATTACACAACGGGGAATTAAGATATTTCCATGAATTACAAGAAAAATTCCATAACCCTGTAAGAGTAGGTGCTTATGTTGGAGCTTTTGCTTTCTTAGCAATGCACTTATTACACGGATTCAATTCTGCATTCCAGTCAATGGGAGCAAACAATAAATATACTAAAGGGTTGAAAACTTTTGGTAAACTTTACGCTATCTTAATTCCTGTAGGATTTATGATTATTGCATTAGTACACCATTTCAATCATTCACATTAATATACAATTAGTATGGCTTTAGATTCAAAAACACCAAAGGGTCCTTTAAAGGATAAATGGACTTCTTACAAGAATAATATTGATTTAGTAAATCCAGCTAACAAACGTAACATTGATGTTATTGTGGTTGGAACAGGTTTAGCAGGAGGTTCTGCAGCTGCAACTTTAGCTGAATTAGGATATAACGTAAAAGCATTTGCTTATCAAGATTCTCCACGTAGAGCGCATTCAATTGCCGCTCAAGGAGGTATCAATGCAGCAAAAAATTATCAAGGAGATGGTGATTCATCTTACCGTTTATTTTACGATACTGTAAAAGGTGGTGATTATCGTTCTCGTGAATCAAACGTACATCGTTTGGCTGAGGTTTCTGCAAACATTATTGATCAATGTGTTGCTCAAGGAGTTCCTTTTGCACGTGATTATGGTGGAATGTTAGACAACCGTTCGTTTGGAGGGGTATTAGTTTCAAGAACTTTTTACGCTAAAGGACAAACAGGACAACAATTATTATTAGGAGCATACTCTGCAATGAACCGTCAGATTGCTCGTGGTAAGATTGAAATGTTCAACCGTCATGAAATGTTAGACGTTGTAAAAGTTGATGGTAAAGCACGTGGAATTATTGCACGTAACTTAATTACTGGAGAAATTGAGCGTCATTCAGCACATGCAGTTGTAATTGCAACTGGAGGTTACGGTAACGTATATTTCTTATCTACAAACGCAATGGGATCGAATGCTACTGCAGCATGGAAGATTCATAAAAAAGGAGCGCATTTCGCAAACCCTTGTTATACTCAAATTCACCCAACGTGTATTCCACGTTCTGGTGATTACCAGTCTAAATTAACGTTGATGTCAGAATCATTACGTAATGACGGACGTATTTGGGTTCCTAAAAGTATGGACGATGTAATGGCCATTCGTGAAGGACGCAAAAAACCTACAGATTTATCTGAAGAAGAAAGAGATTATTACTTAGAAAGAAGATATCCTGCTTTTGGTAACTTAGTTCCTCGTGATGTTGCCTCTCGTGCAGCAAAAGAACGTTGTGATGCTGGTTACGGTGTAAACAAAACAGGAGAAGCAGTTTACTTAGATTTTAAATCGGCAATTGCTCGTTACGGTAACGAACAAGCAAAATTAAAAGGAATTAATAATCCTTCTGCTGATAAAGTATATGAGTTAGGGCAAGCTATCGTTGAAGCAAAATACGGTAACTTATTCCAAATGTACAACAAGATTGTAGATGAGGATCCTTACAAGACTCCAATGATGATTTATCCTGCAACACACTATACAATGGGTGGTGTTTGGGTTGATTATAACTTAATGACTACAGTTGACGGATTGTACTGTATTGGTGAAGCAAACTTCTCTGATCACGGTGCAAACAGACTTGGAGCTTCTGCTTTAATGCAAGGTTTAGCTGATGGTTATTTCGTATTGCCTTACACTATCGGAGATTATTTATCTAAAGATATTCGTACTGGTAAAATTCCAACTGATACGGCAGCATTTGACGAAGCTGAAAAAGAAGTTACAGAACGTATCAACTTCTTCGTAAATAATAAAGGATCAAAATCTGTTGATTACTTCCATAAGAAATTAGGGAAGATCATGTGGGAAAAAGTAGGAATGGCTCGTAACGAAAAAGGTTTAAAGGAAGCTATGGCTGAAATTAAAGCTGTTCGTGAAGACTTCTGGAAAGAAGTAAAAGTTCCTGGTACTGCAGATGAAATGAACCCTGAATTAGAAAAAGCTGGAAGAGTAGCTGATTTCTTAGAATTAGGAGAATTATTTGCTAAGGATGCTTTAAACAGAAACGAATCTTGTGGAGGTCACTTTAGGGAAGAATCAGCAGAAACTGATGGTCCTCAAAAAGGAGAAGCAAAACGTAATGATACTGATTACGCATATGTTGCTGCTTGGGAATACAAAGGAGAACCTGCTGATGCGGTTTTACATAAAGAAGAGTTAGAATTTAACGATATAGAATTAAAACAACGTTCATACAAATAAAATTGACATTATGAATTTAACACTAAAAATCTGGAGACAAAAAGACGCAAATGACAAAGGTCAGATGGTCGATTATAAAGTTACCGATATTTCAGAGCATATGTCATTTTTAGAAATGATGGATGTTTTAAATGAACAGTTGATTAATACTGGTGAAGAGCCAGTAGCATTTGATCATGATTGTCGTGAAGGAATTTGCGGTATGTGTTCAATGTACATTAACGGTGAAGCACATGGTCCTGATAGAGGAGTAACTACTTGTCAGTTACACATGCGTATGTTTAAAGATGGTGATACTATAACGATAGAGCCATTTAGAGCTGCTGCTTTTCCTGTTATAAAAGATTTAGTTGTAGACAGAACTTCTTTTGAGCGTGTTCAACAAGCTGGAGGATTTATATCTGTAAACACTTCTGGTAATACACAAGACGGAAATGCAATTCCAATCCCTAAAAAGGATGCAGATGACGCTATGGATGCTGCAACTTGTATTGGTTGTGGAGCTTGTGTTGCTACTTGTAAAAACTCTTCTGCAATGTTATTTGTAGGTGCTAAAGTAAGTCAATATGCTTTATTACCACAAGGACGTGTAGAAGCTACTGAAAGAGTACAAAACATGGTTGCTCAAATGGATTTAGAAGGTTTTGGTAACTGTACCAATACTGGAGCATGTGAGATTGAATGTCCTAAAGGAATTTCTTTAGAAAACATCGCGCGTATGAATTCTGAATTTATGAAAGCAAGTTTGAAAGGATAATATTCCTTTTATTCAACATATTTAAAAAGCCCGAACTATAAAGTTCGGGCTTTTCTGTTTTTACCTTTTATGCTTAACTATAATATAAGTTTTAAGAGATCCTTTATTTGTCTTAACGCCAAAAACCTGAATATTTCTTCCAATACTTGATCGACTTAAAGCAATCAAACTTCTTTGGTTAAATTTATGTCCTCTAACAGATATTGTAGGCGATCCAGGTATTTTTAATTTAAACCCAACAACTTTAACACTGTCCTGATTAGTTGAAAGATTCATTGTTCTTAATTCTTCTCCTGTAAGTTCTAGAGTACATTTATCACACGCTGTACCATTAACCAAAAGGGTCGCGTCGGAAGTTTTAGAGTTTGATTGAGCGTGGCTTGTAAAAAAGTTTAGGCATAAAAATAGGCTGAATACTAAAATTCTCATAAGTTAGGTAGGTTTAAGATTTGAATTTAAATATACAAAAAACTACAATCACTTTTTCTTTAATAGCATAAAAACAATCCATACATCCATAAAAAAAACCTTTCATCTAACACTTGAAGCTTACACCCAATCTTACTAAATAATTTCATATTATTGAAAATAATTTTTAAGCTCTTATAAGCTTATACATAACTATAAATTTGATAATCTCAATAAAAAATAACATCCTTAATGGGTAACATAATTTGCTTTTAAGGAATATAATAATGTAGACAAGATACTTTTTAGTGTTGTTTTATTAGAAAACACCGATTCGAGGGCATTCATAATCAACTGTTTACTATGATTTTATGATTTATTTTTAGAAACCATAACTACTAATATGATAAAAAAACACCCCAACCTACTTACTTCTTTTTTGTTTCTTATAATTTTATCTTCTTGTAAATCGGATGATGATATAGCGTATGTTCCTATTCCCGTTTCTCCTGTTGTTTTTGATATAGAAACTATTCCATATGAAAGACTGACTGACTATAATGCATTTGAAGGGACTTTGTCAGAAATGAATCCAGTTTATGGTGTATTACCTTACGAACCAATTAATACCTTATTTACTGATTATGCACATAAAAAACGTTTTATTTGGATGCCTAATGATGTAAAAGCTACTTATGTTGAAGATTTTAAAACATTAGATTTTCCACCCGGAACAATGCTTATAAAATCATTTTACTACAATAATGTACTTCCTAATAATACTACCAAGATAATTGAGACTCGATTAATGATTAGAAAGGAATCCGAGTGGATATTTGCCAATTATATATGGAATGATGAGCAAACAGAGGCCACTTTAGATATGACTGGTGGAACTTTAGATATCGAATGGATGGAAGGAACAACAACCAAATCCACTACCTATAGAATCCCAAGTGAAGCGGAATGCTTGGTTTGTCACAAGGTTAGTAATATTCCAACTCCTATTGGAACAAAACCACAAAATTTAAATTCCTTGTTTTCTTTTGACGAAGGAAGTGTGAATCAATTAGAAAAATGGAATTCTTTTGGTTACTTGGACAACACTAATTTACCTAGTTCTTCTGAAATAGAAACAGTCGTGAGTTGGAAAGATACTAATGAAACACTCGATTTAAGGGCTCGTTCTTACTTAGATATTAATTGTGCACATTGTCATGTACAAGATGCTCATTGTTCATACAGACCTATTCGTTTGAGTTTCAACGAAACTTCTAACCCTGAAAAATATGGCGAATGTATTGTTCCCGATGAAAACATAGATAATTCACTTACTCATGTAGTTTCCCCAACAAGACCTAACCGTTCTGTAATGTATTACAGAATGAATACTACTAATGAGTCTGTTCGAATGCCTTTAATTGGACGTACCATAATCCACGATGAAGGTGTTACCCTAATTGAAGAATGGATAAACTCATTAACAACTGTTTGCGAATAAATTAACCCACTAATACTTACCATCATGAAAAAAACTACGCTATTACTATTTTTTAGTTTATTAACCCTAACTTTTTCATTTGCTCAAGATTCTAATTCTTGTGCTCAAGCCGCTCCAATAACACCAATCACTATTTATTCAGTTACTGCAGTTGATGGTGCTCCATCTGGGAGCTCGTGTTTTAACGCTAATATTGCAACCAATGCAGAATGGTATAGTTACACCCCTACAAGTGATGTTTCCGCAACGATATCTACCGATTTACCTGCAAGTGCTGGGAGAGACACCAGAATACAAGTTTATACCGGATCCTGTGGAGGATTGGTTTGTGAAGGAGGAGATGATGACAGTGCTACTGGATTTTTATCTACATATACATTCAATGCTACCTCAGGAGTTACGTATTTTATTGTTTTTGATAATTGGTGGGATTCACTTGCATTTGATTTTCGCCTAACTGAAGCACCAATTGTAGTTAACCCAATTACTTTTTCCCCTTCTTCTTTTGGAGCAACAGGAACTTATAAAAACTGTGTTGTTGATATGAATGGAGATTATTTGGATGATATTGTAACGGTAGATGCTAATAACTTAAACATTCATTACCAACAAGTAGGTGGAGGTTTTACTGCTACAAACATTGCTACAACTCTTGCCGATGATGTGCCTTCTTGGAGTATTGCGGCAGGAGATTTTAATAAAGATGGATATAATGACCTGCTTTACGGTGGCGGGAATGGTGCTTCATTTATAGCATCTAATGCTACTGGAACAGCGTATACAGTAACTTCTAATCCTGAGTATATTTTTTCACAACGATCAAATTTTGTCGACATCAACAATGATGGGCGTTTAGATGCCTTTGTTTGTCATGATGTTGACCCTAATGTATTCTACTTAAATAATGGAACTGACAATACTTTAGTGTATAACCAAGGTGGTTTAGGTGATTCTCCAACAGGTGGAAACTATGCATCATCATGGATAGATTATGATAATGATGGTGATGTAGATTTATTTATCTCTAAATGTAATGGTGGAGGAGCATCTGCTGATGCTAGGCATAATGAAATGCACAGAAACAATGGAGATGGTACTTTTACAGATGTTAGTATTACTTCAGGATTACGTGATCCTATTCAAACGTGGTCATCTGCTTGGGGTGATTATGATAATGATGGTGATTTAGATATTTTTGTAGGTGCAAGTTCTTTTATTGACGGTCAGCATAAGTTAATGACAAATAATAATGACGGAACGTTTACTGATAGTACTAGTGGATGTGGATTAGATGTGTTTGCTGGAACCAGCACTGAGCACATTACTCATGATTTTGACAATGATGGTTACTTAGATATTTTTACCGCTAATAATACCATAATGCTTAATAACCAAGATTTAACATTTAGCGCAGTAAATGTTGGGTTTTCAGTTGGAGCAATTGGTGATTTAAATAACGATGGCTTTTTAGATGTTTATAACAGTAATAACTTTATCTACTATAATGATACTAATAGTAATAACTGGATAAAAATAAATACACAAGGAGTACAAAGTAATAGCAACGGTATTGGTGCTCGTGTTGAAGTACATACTAGTAACTTAGGTATGCAAATTAGAGACGTTATTACTGGAAACGGTTTTAGACACATGAGTAGTTTAACAACTCACTTTGGATTAGGTACAGAAACTGCTATTATAAAAGTAGTAATTAAATGGCCTTCAGGAATTGTTGATGAAATATTAAACCCTAATATCAATGAAACATTAACTATAATGGAAGGAAATTTTTTGGGTGTTGATGATTATAGCATTGATAGCAAGCTTATTTACCCAAATCCAACAACTGAATTTATTCATATTTCTGATGTTAATCTAAATAACGCTACTGTCTTAATATTTGATATTAATGGTAAGAAGATTCATAATTACGCTATTGAAAACAATCGAATAAATGTTACTAAACTAGCTTCAGGAACTTACTTTTTAAAAATTCAAGAAGGCAACAAACTATTTAAGAATAAGTTTATAAAAAAATAATATATCACTTCCTCACACCAGTGTGTTGAATTCATATAAAATGGACTTTATTTGAGGTGATTGATTTAATAAAAGCAGTATCAAAATTATTAGGTGCTGCTTTTTCTTGTTTAAAATTCTTGATTAGGCTATATTAGTTCGATACAAGATATATAATAATATGCTTCAACATCAATCAAAGTTTCCAGAGGTAAGTCCTTCCATATTTTCAGTAATGAGTGGATTGGCTAATACACACAATGCTATTAACTTATCCCAAGGATTCCCTAATTTTAAAAGTGACCCTAAATTATTGGAATTAGTTACCAAAGCAATGAACTCTGGATATAACCAATATGCGCCAATGGCTGGAGCGATGGAACTTCGAGAAGCTATTGCTACTAAGTTTAATCACTTATATCAAACCTCATATAATCCTGCTTCAGAAATAACAGTAACTGCTGGAGCTACTCAAGCTATTTACACCATCATATCAACCTTTATAAAACAAGATGATGAAGTTATTATATTTCGACCTGCATATGATTGTTATGAGCCTACAATCGCTTTAAACGGAGGGAAAACAATTTCTGTTCAATTGGAAGCACCAAAATATGGAGTAAACTGGTCAGAGGTAAAGTCAAAATTTACAGAAAAGACTAAAATGATTATTATCAATACACCACAAAACCCAAGTGGAACTGTATTTTCTAATCAGGATATGTTACAATTACAAGCATTAGTAAAAAACACTAATATCATTGTACTGAGTGATGAGGTATATGAACACATCATTTTTGACAATGAAAAACATCAAAGCGCCTGCTTATTCCCTACATTAAAAGAGCATAGTTTCATTATAGCTTCTTTTGGAAAAACGTTTCATAATACTGGTTGGAAGCTGGGTTACTGTTGTGCACCTAAAGCATTGATGGAGGAATTTCAGAAAATTCATCAGTTTAATGTATTTTGTGTCAATCATCCCGTGCAAAAAGCGATTGCTGAATATATTAGCGAACCTCAACATTATATGGAACTCCCGAGTTTCTATCAGCAAAAAAGAGACTTCTTTCTAAACTTGATAAAAGACTCTAGATTTAAAATTACTCCTTCAAAAGGAACCTATTTCCAAGTATTAGATTTTAGTGATATAACTCAAGAAAATGACGTTGAAT
>Ga0209396_1001456_pt1 | contig 26308 bp, 19 predicted proteins | sample GOMGulsemesocosm_6_FD_184638 | JGI IMG/M metagenome (GOLD analysis project Ga0209396, IMG submission 184638) | Methane-oxidizing microbial communities from mesocosms in the Gulf of Mexico - GOM8C Gulf of Mexico (SPAdes) (version 2) | ecosystem: Environmental > Aquatic > Marine > Cold seeps... | reverse complement strand
GGCCTCGACCAACACCTGTGCGCGGCGCTTATCCAATTTGGCGATCACCGCTTTGATGGTTTTGAGCACTGAGGGCGGCGCGGTTATGACCAGCGCGTTGAGCGACTCGTTGGCTTGAATGCTCACCTGGCTGTCGGCACTGCCCTGATCCTTGCGGTTCTTTTGCACGCTGCCGCTGATGCTCTCCAGAATGGGCACCAGTTCGGTGGCGTTGGCGTAGTTCATGTAGAAGACTTGTGTGTTGCCCTCGCCCTCAAGCGGTTGATCGAGGCGCCTAATCAACTGGCGAATTTGCTGGCGACTGGCCGGTTCACCGGTCACCAGTACGCTGTTGGAACGCTCGTCGACGGCCAGCTGCAATTGCTGCCCCTCGCCGGCTTTGCCCTTGCTCTTGGGGATCAGACGGTTGATGACATCGACCACTTCTTTTGCGTTGGCAAACTGTAGCGCTAGCAGCTCAATGTCCACCACGCCGACCCGATCGAGGCGTCCGATGATGCGCAGTATCTTGTCTATGTTGTTTGCGCGGTCGGCCACAATGAGTGTATTGGTGGCGGGATAGGCGGCCAGGTGGGCACCCTGCGGTACCAGAGGGCGCAGCAGACTAATCAGTTGGCTGGCGGCAATGTTGTTGACCTTAACAATGTGCACCACCACTTCTTCGGCCTTGGCGCTTTCGGCTTTGGAGTCTTTGTTAGTGTCTTCGGCAAGCACCGGTATGGCCGAGTGTTTGGCCAGGGTATCCGGCACAATTTTAACCGTGTGCTCGCTCTCTATGGCGGCAAAACCGTGCACCTGTAAAGCCGAGAGAAACACCTGATAGGCCTCTTCGCGATTCAGACTCTGGCCCGCCAGCACCGTGATCTTGCCCTTTACATTGGGGTGAATGATGATGTTTTTGTGGGTGATGCTTTGTGCCCAGTTGATCAGATCGCGTATGTCGGCGTTCTCCAGCGCTAGTGTCACCGTCTGCTCGGCCTGTGTGGCGGATGCTGACTGTGTCGTTGCATTAGCGGCGGTCACCGGTGTGTGCGCCAGTAGCAGGCTGACGCTGCAGCAGCACAGCGTATAAATAAAGCGGTTACTGAAAACATTAGACTTGAGCATGGGTGTATTAACTGGGTTGGAGGTGATTAGGGGCGGCATCAGTTTTGTGCTCGCAGGCGTTTCAGTCGCTCGGTCAGCGACTGGGTGCGATCAGTGGATTGCTGTGCGGTGGTGCGCGCCTTAGCCTGTTGAGCGGCTGCCGTTCTCTTGTTTGTCACCCTGGAAGCAGGGAGCGGCAAAAGGCGCAGCTGCTCAAAGCGCCCGGCGCGTCGCAACACCACGTGTTCGGCGCCAACGCTTTCGAGCACCGCATCCCCCGGCAGTTGCGCGCCTACCTGATAGAGCTTTGCCGGTTTGTTGTTGGCGGCGATCAGGGCCTGGCCACTGCCGTCGGCATTGGCAAATAGACCTCTGATGCTTAACTTTAAACGGGTTTGCGGCAAGCTTGTGGGCAGGGCGGTGGGTTGCTTTTTAGCGTCACCAAACAGACCGGACAGGGTGACTGAGTAATCGGTTGATACAGGGCTTTTAGTCGGCTTGGTGCTACTGATGGTTACAGAGGCACGTTCACTGAGCACTAGATCACGGTCGAGGCTGACCTGCCAAGCGATGCTCGCAAGGCCGATAAAGGCAAAGACAATGGGCAGGGCCATTTTCATGCGCTGGCCTGTAATCAGTGTATTAAGTGACATATTTATTGTTTTGTGATGCCTTATTAATAGGTCTCAACCTTAACCTACTTTCTGGGTCAGATCATGTGTTTTGGGGGCGAAATAAGATCGCCGGATAGCGACCCAGTCACTAAACGCCCGCGATGTTTTACCTGAACTGTGTAGGTTCTCAGCGTGCTTGACAGTCGTGGGTCACCAGAAAGTTTGCTTGAGTGGTATTTAGTACTCTAGGTCTGATACCCGTTAATAACTTAAATGAAGACAAGCATCTACGCGTCCAGATCAAGGGGTTTAGGATAGAAAGCGGTTTGCTTACGGTTACCGCAATATCACGTTGGATTTAAAGGCGGCCGGTGAGTTCTGCGGTAAGGGTCGTGTGTGTCGCACCATGAGGAGCCTGTAAGCAATTCTGTGTAACTGCCTTATTTAAATGTAGTCTTCCAAGAACTTTTCGAACTCAATCATAAATTAGCGGCGCCCTCAGTCTTATGGGCCCTAATATCCTAGGGCATCTGAAAAACTCTCAGATTCTGCCAACATAGCTCGGCTACTACTTTCTGGTGCCGAATCATGAGCCAACAGACCTTTGTTGAGGCTGAATACGACGTAAAAAAAGGAAAACACGACGAGAGCTATTCCTCGACTGAAGTTTGAGTATTTCTTTCATCGGTCAAGAGCCAATCGCCTGCCGTTACCCGGAGGGACGCAGGTTAGCGTCACCGCCTGCCCTGATTGCTGAGCGAGGCTACGCAAGCTCGCGCTGCTGATTTCTTCATTCTCCATGTCAAGATAAACACCGTCTGCCGTGCGCATTGCACTGTAGTAATTGTCCTGCAGCCTACCACTGGCAATCAGGTCACACTCGGGCCGGGGAGATACGACATCTGCGCGTTGTTCAAGCAAGTCTAGTCTGGCCAGTGTCGCGTTGTTCGCATGTTCACTCAGTGTCACTTGCTGCCCAACGATAGGTGCCATATTACTGTCCATTACCATCACAAAGCGAATGACATCTGCCCGGTTCAATGCCTTTGGAGCGGGGAAGTTAAACACACCATCTTGAAAGAAATGGTCCAAGGTACCCATCGAACCATCGTGTAAAAAACCAAAGCCCTTGATTTGATCGCCGGACTCAAACTTGCCGACTTTTTGGTACATATTGCGTAAATGGGGTATTTTAAAATCTTCTGCAATACGGCCACCCTCAAATGTCATCAAACCATTTGTGCCAAAATGATTCTGCAGCGGATCGACTGAATGGCAATGGTTACAACTACCGATCCCGGTAATATTGTTGGCATTAAAATAAATATCCTGGCCCGCTTGCTGTGAAATAGTAAGGCTGTTATCAAGGTTACCAACAGGGTTCGGAGGTGGTGTTAGCGCCAATGCGAAATCCGTTAACGCTTGCATCTGCGATTCACTTAATTCATTGGCTCTGCCCACTAAACCAACAAAGGCCGGATTGAACTCCTTAAAGGCGGCCGCCTCAATGCTTTCCAATTCGCCACTGACCACAGCCCTGTTTTCGCCCGTACGATCACCTCGCCAGTGTTGAGGCCCACTGTCGCGAATACCTCTGAACGTTTGGGTAGTCATCGGGCCCTTCATGGAGTGAAAGTTAATTGTGTTACGAGGGCTGTTGGTGACATAGGCGTTGGGATTACGCTGTACGTTTGCATCGGGATTACCTAGGTCCCAGGCTAGACCGTCATTGTCACCAAAAATATGGCAGCTGCCGCACGAGCTGGTACCGTTGGCCGAGGTCAACTCGGCGTCGTATAAAAAGGGTCTGCCTTGAATAATCTCTGCCGGTTCAGGATTAAACATTTTATGTTCTGCCAGAATATTTCCGTTGGCGGTATCCAGAGCAACAAGACCATTATTAAAGCGTGTGTAGACATATAGGCGAGTACCGCCGTTATTCAAGGCAAGTCCTGCCGGACCTCTACCTGGCAAGCTAATTTGATATGTTGCGTTCGGCTCATAACTACCCGTCTGTAATTCCGCCGTGCTAATTGAAACGACCTTCCCAGAACCAAAAGCCGCCACATACAAATTCTCACCGTCGGGACTAACCACCATTGCCTGTGGCTGGCTTAAACTTTTTGCGACAACGGCAGCTGGGTAGGTGGCGCCTTCGTCAACATCGAAATCGATATGTGGGTTGAGCAAATTTTGAACGACTGAATTGTTAGTTATGGCCGTAATCCGACTCTCTGCAATGCGCCCTCTAACCGTCGTTGCTAATTCACCAGGTCCCTCAAAGCGAATGTGGTTGAGTGCCTCAAGGTTGCTCACATATAAAGCATCATTAACTGGATTAACCGCCATGTTGAAAAGCGTGGTGCCTACGCCACTTATCCGCTCTTTGACAGCAGGTACAGAAGCGCTGGCGTCAATGGCAAACACATCGTAGTCCGGTAAGTTGAACCCTATAGCATTGCTCCAGTCCGTCCCGTCCTCATCTCGCCAAGCGTTACCGTCGTGGCGCACAATCAATCCTGTATCGGGTGCCAGCTCGCCTTGCGCATTACGATCAGGTGCAGGTTTAGCTCCCTCAACCAGATCTGCATCGAGTGTCGTAGTGCCGTTGCCTGAAAAGAAGGCAGCAGCATAGACCGTTTCGCCATCTTGGCTGACAGCAAGCGCACGAAGGCTATCAGCAAACATATTGATGATGGCGACTGGCTGACCACTCAATCCGCGGCCGGGAGCATTGGCGTCATAAACCCAGACATCCCCACGACCAAGGCTGGAAGTGGTCAGGTCCTCGGGGTCAAAGGTTGGATGATTCTGACCTCGGTAACTGGCACTGATAAAGGCGCGACGCGTATCCTTACCCGCAAAAACAATATCTCTCGGCTCGTCGCCCACTGCCAAAGTCTGGCTGATATAAGGTATACCACTGACGTCAACGATACTGACGGAGTCAGATAAATGATTGACAACCCAGACTTCGTCCGCATCGTTGATCGCCACAGCAACAGGCTCCAGCCCTACGGGTACTGCACCGACAAGAACAAAACTGCTGTCACTGACGTTATAGATTTCAAGGCAGTTGGCTGGGGTGTTGGTAACATAAAGTGTACTGCCATCGGCCGACAGAGCTAGTGGCCGAACCTGCCCTCCCTCAAACAGCACATAGCTATCGGGGTCTTCGTCCGCTGTTAACGCAGCACCGTTCGAGCCGCAACTGAATTCAGGTATGGGGGCCTGCCAGGAGCTATCGCGGCTGGCTAGGGCTCCATCAATGTAGGCCGTGGCGCTGGTAACGCTGTCACTACTGGCATCGACATCAGCAATGGCCTGCTGGGCTGTAGAGAGGTAATGGTCATCGACGGTTGCGGTATTAAAGGCGCTGGTGAAGTAGCTGGCGGCTGTCACCTTGTGAGTCAGTACTGAGCGGTCGACCAGCGTTTGACTGTCCGTATTGTTGGGGTCTTCCACGGCGTTAATGATGGCGTTGACCATCTGATCGGGATTAACAAGTCCGTTGTCCAGTTCTGCCGTCCAGTAGCTGAGACCTGCGCTATCTGGATCGCGCTCTAGGAAGTTTTGGTAGGTCAGTGTGACCAACTGGGTACTGTTGAGCCCGCTGTAGATGGCGCTGTATTCGGTTTGTTGGGTGAAGGAGGCGCGGACATTCTCAAGTGTCAAACTGCCACTGAGTATTTCGGCCTCCCAGTAATCAAGCCCTGGCTGATCTGCCGCCCGACCGAGGATGCCGATATAAAGTTGCTGGACATCAGCAATCAACTCTTCGTCACTCACCTGACTGTAGAGCGGGCTTGAAAACAAAGAGAAAAACAGAAGAAAACTTAGGGGGCTACGCATGGGGTGGGTATATATTCAAGGAATATTCTCCAGTTATAAAATTTATACAAACGCGCCCCACCAATTCCTATAGTGCGCAATAAAAAAGCGAGAACAAGCAACATGGAAGCTAAGCCATAATAAATCAATCACTCGACAAGTGACACTGGCAGTGCCACTTCTTTATATCCTATCGTTTGAACCTCACCTAAAAACCAATTAAAAACTCATAAGGTACTAGCTGCGATTACTATTTCGTTAGACCAAGGTTATAAAGGTATTATCAACATGCTAAATATAAGAATAGAATCGTCACTACAAACAAATATCGTTCTAAACCATAAACGGTTGACAGGATCGCCCCTGAAAACCTCGATAGAGCTAATTTAGTTTCTTCAATAGAGCATTGCTTTCGGAGATGAGTTATTGGGTCAGAGTAGGTTTAATCTATTCTCGTCCGTTTAGGGCGTCCTGCTTTTCTAGGGGTGATACGTCTTTTGTGCAGCGCTTCAATCTCTTCCTTGAAGCGTCCATGGCCAAGAGCCAACCCTTTATTCTGTGTTTCTCGTATGTCAGCGAGTAATTCACCCTCAATGAGGAAACTGAATAAACCACGGTAGTTTGCTTGCCTTTCTTTATCTGAGCTAGCCAACTGTAAGTGCTCGTGATGTAGCTGGTGAAATTTCACTTGTTTTCCCAGTGCGTGCGCAGAGTCACTTGATTTTGGGGATGGTTTGTTGCTGATAACACAGGGGGGGAGTAGGGCAGGCTTGCCACGTTTGTATGTGAGGCCAGCGCTAAAACCTTGAGTTGAGCGGCGATCACCGATAGTTTTTACCGGTGGCGGTATCGCTTAAAAGGCATGACTGGGAGGGGGGGCTGGGTAGTATTTAAGGGTACTGGTTGAAAACCATAAATCAAAGGCCTGAACCTGAGTGATCGCGTACGGCCTGGACGATAAAGTCACCCAACAGGTCTACATACTGAGCATCAAAACTGCATTCGCTGAAGTGCTGGTCGTGGGACTCCCTAAACGCGCGCATCAGGTAGGAGCGGTGGATCGCATCGATTATGTCGACCGTTCGAGCTATGTCCAAACCCCGCCGGCACTGCCCCTGTTTAACCGCGGCCTGCAATAGTTGCGCTACCTTTCTGCGCCAGCGCAGGTTCAAGCGTTGCATGACGGGTAGATAGCGCCCCAGCTCGGTTTGATCGCCGCCCAAAATGCGCTGTAGCATCGGCTTGCGTTCAAGCACCGAAAAAATGGAAATAAAATTGCGCTGCAGCTCACCCAAAGGGTCATCCGGCGTAGTCGAGGACCTTCTCACCTCTTCGGTCCAGGCCAACAGTTCCTGCTTTAGCACCTGTTCAAACAGACCGCGTTTATTTTCAAAAAAGACGTAAACCAGGCCTTTTGAAACCCCAGCGCGCTCGGCAATATCGTCCACCCGCGCCGCCTGAAACCCGGCCTGCAGGAACACCTCTGTGGCCACCGCCAGCACTCGCTGACGGCGTTCATCACTTTGCTGCTGGCGTCGGTTGTTCGTGTCTGTCATGGGGACATCCTAATGCATTTCACCTATGCTAATCATCACTAAATGACTTTTACATCTTAAAAAGTCAATGAGAACCCTGACAATCAGTCATCTAATAGATACGAGTCTCCCTTTCAAACGATTTTAAGGCCGCCCCATGCACAGCAACGACAGTAACTGGCACTCTTTTGTTCAATCCCCCAAAACGGTCGCTCACAGAGAGGCCATCCAGTGGGACGACACCGCCGATGTCGTGGTGGTCGGCTTTGGCGCTGCCGGTGCAACCGCCGCTGTAGAAGCCCGCCAGCAGGGCTTGAGCGTGAATGTGTTGGATCGTTTTGAGGGCGGCGGTGCCACGGTGCTCAGCGGCGGTATTTACTACGCCGGCGGCGGCACTCGCCAGCAGCGCGAGGCGGGTGTCGAAGACACACCAGAAGCCATGTTCACCTACCTGCAGACCGAGACCCAGGGTTGTGTATCGGACGAACTGTTGCGTGAATTCTGTGACACCAGCGTCGAAAATATGGACTGGCTGGAATCCATCGGCCTGGAGTTCCCCAGCACCCGGGCACCGGCGAAAACCTCCTACCCAGTGAACCCCTATTATCTCTACTTCTCGGGTAATGAGGGCAACCCGGCCAACAAGGCCATCGCCAAACCCGCAGAGCGTGGCCATCGCCACGCCTCTAAAGGCCAGGCGGGCTACGAGCTGTTTACCCAGCTGAAAAATGCCGCCCTGTCAGCCGGTGCCACATTAACGCCACGCACGCAGGTGCAGCGCCTGCTGCTAGACGAGCAAGGTAAGGTCATTGGCGTCGAAGCCAGACGCATGAAACCCGGCATGGGCGCGCGCATTCACAGCCTTATCATGCGCAAACTGAACAAAAAAAATGCCATGGGTATCGGTATCATGCAAAGCCTGCAGGGGTTTCTGGAAAAGCTCGAGCGCAACAACGGCTACACCTACAGAGTGAAGGCCAAGCAGGGGGTGATTCTGGCGACGGGTGGTTACATCAGTAATCCGGGTATGACGCAGCACCACATCCCTAAATACGAGGGCACCATGCGTCTGGGCTCGGTCGGCTGCGACGGCAGTGGCATTCGCCTTGGGGAGAGCGTTGGCGGCGACACAGGTTATATGAATCGAGCCTCGGCCTGGCGTTTTATCAACCCACCGAATTCCTTAGCCCAGGGCATTATCGTCAACGCACGTGGTGAGCGCTACTGTAACGAGGGCTCTTATGGCGCCCAGATCGGTTACCACATGTGTGAGGAAAACGACGGTGTCGGCTGGGTTATCCTCGATGCCAAGCTCTATAAGTCAGCGTTGAAACAGATTCGCCCAGGCAAGGTCTGGTTCTTCCAAACCATCATCTACGGCATGACCCTGCTAACCGACACCAAGAAGGGCGGCACATTGGCTGCCCTGGCGAAAGTAGTCGGCTTTGATACGGACACCTTTATCGCCGAGGTCGAGCAGTACAACCGCATTGCGCGCAGGGAAATCCCGGACCCCATTCAAAAGAGCGAAGACTTCTTCACAGAAATAAGCGATGGGCCTTTCTACGCTGTCAACATCGGCAAGCACAGCAAGACCTTGCCGTTGGCCGTGGTGACCTTCGGCGGCCTGAAAGTGGATGACAAGAGCCGGCAGGTGGTACGCGATGACGGCAGCCTGGTTGACGGACTCTACGCCGCCGGACGCTGCGCTGTGGGCCTGCCGTCCAATCAGTATATGAGCGGCTTCTCCATCTCCGACTGTGTTTTCACTGGCCGTAAGGCCGTTCGAGCGATCGCCACGCAAGCTGGCTAGGCCGCTGGGTCTTTTTCATACCTCGCTTAGCTTGCCCTCAGCACGCCAGAGATCGATCTGATCGACCACTGGCGCGGCGCCGCGCGCTTGCGGTGCTCATATTCCGGCTTCACGTTAACGGATCGAAAAAAAAAGCCGCATACCCAAAGGGCATGCGGCTTTTATAATGGCAGGTGTTTTAAGCTTATATCTCAGCGCTGACCACCAGATTGCGGCCGTGTGCTTTGGCCTTGTAGAGCGCTTGATCGGCTCGGTCGAAGAGCGCGGTAGTGCTTTCGTCTTTTTTCAGGGTGCTGACGCCGATGCTGACGGTGGCTTGCAGCAGCTCGTTGTGGCTTTCCACGCGCGCCTTCTCAATAAAGTGACGAATGCGCTCGGCAATAACGGCCGCGCCTTCCTGATTGGTTTTATTCAACAACACCACAAACTCTTCGCCACCGTAGCGGAAGGTCATGTCGGTCTGCCGGGTAACCGCGACAATGCTGCGGGCTATCTCACGCAGCACTTCGTCGCCACAGCTGTGGCCGAAGTTGTCATTGATGCGCTTGAAGTGATCAATGTCGATGGTCAGTAGGGATAGTGGTTGATCGTAGCGATCCGCCAGTAATTTTTCACGGGTGAGGGCGTTCTCCAGAGCAATTCGATTGCCGGTCCCTGTGAGTGGGTCGCGCAGTGCACTTTGTACTGCGGCGCGGTATTTTAAGGCGTTGCGCAACGGGAAGATCAGCGAGCCAAGCAGGCTCTCTATATTGGATAGCTCGGCCTCACTGAAACGCTTGCTGCGGCTAAAGGTCACCTCGCCGAGCATGTCGGTGTCGGTGTTTAGCCGGTAGTTAATCTTGTGCGGGCTGGGGCTGCCGAGTTGTACCTTTAGGCCTTCGCCGTTGTTCTCATAGAGCAGGCCCCGCGCGGTGACGATACTTTGCATCTGCTCGAAGAATATTTGCAGAATATCGTCGAGGTTCAACGTTGATTGCATCAGATTGGTTAGGCGCTGACGAATCTCGTGATGGTCGGGGGCGCTGGCGGGTAAGCGCAAGCGCGCGGTTGCATCTTTCGAGTCGAAAGCGGAGTTGCCTGTATGTACTGAGGTAACCATATGTCTATTCCTGCTTCTATCGCTGCGGCTGTCATTACTGCCCGTTGGCAGAGCGAAACTACGTAAAGAGGTTTCTTTCACAGTACTAAAGCTAGAACCGTGCCAGCTTTTTAAATCTATTAAAAACAGTAGGTTAGGGAAGTTTAGGGCGCCTTGATTCAATGTGTGACAGAAAAATGTCGCCGCCTGCGGCAGTAGGGGAGGTAAAAGCTTGCCGCCGACAAACCTTTGGCGTCGCTAGGGGAGACACCGGGAGCGGCTAATTGTTGCTGATGGGGTTGCCGGGGCGGCTATCACTTTTCTTGGGGGTGGTGCTGTGGTGGGGCAGTTGCTGGGGCGCACCCCAGCGGTGTTGTTCCGTTAGGCGTCAAGCTGACTGGCTGGCAGGTCGAGGGTGATGCTTAAACCACTGTGTTGCGGGTTGCGTTCACGGTTGTTTTGGGCGCTGATGTGGCCGCCGTGCAGTACCACCGTGCGCTGGGCAATGGAGAGCCCCAAACCGTAGCCGCCGCTTTTCCGGTCGCGGGCTTCATCGGTGCGGAAGAAGGGTTCGAAGATATCGCTGAGGTGCTCTTGCTCAACCCCAGGACCGCGGTCGCTCACCTGCACTTCGGGGTCCTGGTCGGCGTTAAGACGCAGGGTAATCGTCACTGTGGTGTTTTCGATGGTGTAGTGGATAGCGTTGCGAATGATGTTATCAAACACGCCGACCAGGGTATTGCCGCGGGTCATGACCAATGTTTCATCGATCTTCGAGCAGAAGACCAGCGTCACACCTTTTTGTTGTGCTTCGTCACGGCAGGCGTCCACCACGGTTTCCAGCAGGCTGCTGATCTCTATAACGTCGGTCAGCTCCCATTCTCCCTCTTCGTTAATGGGCAGTGAGAGAATGTCTGATATCACGTCGTTGAGATAATCGGCGGCTTCTTTGATGCGGTCCAACTCGCCACTGACTTCAACGTTGGCTCGCTGTTGAGCGATTGCCAGGGCAACCTGTAGACGAGCGAGCGGTGAACGCAGCTCGTGAGAGACATCTTTGATCAGTCTCTTTTGCTCGAGCATGGAGCCGCGCAGTTGCGTCGCCATATCATCAAAGGCTTGCCCGAGATCGGCCAGCTCGCCTTCACGACCGCAAAAGGAATCGCTGACGCGCACGTTCCAATCACCTTTAGCGAGGCGTTGGGTTGCCTCTTTTAGGGTGTGAATGTCACGGGTGATGTAGCGGGCGAGATAGAAACACGCGGCGCCACTGATGAGCATGTTGAGCAGGGCGATGTTCCAAAAGTTATTAAAGAACAGGCGCCAGCCGAGTGATTGTTGATCCAGCGGGGGGTAGGAGAGCAGTTGTACTGTGTGGCCGTCGCTGAGTTGAAAGCGCCGCCCATAGATGTATTTGTTGGACAGGTTTTTCTTAAAATAGGGGCGTTTGGCGGTGAGTTGTAGCAGCAGTAATTTGTGCATGGGGCTGACGGGACGCCCGAGCATGTCCTCACCGTTTTCATTCACCAGTACAAAGTAACGGGTTGCCCAGTTGGGCATGGCCTTGAGGCCCAACTCTACTTCGTCGTAGTTGTAATTGATGGCGTCGCTGACCAGCTCTCGCAGCAGCCGATCACCAAGGTTGGTGTTCTCTTGGGAGGAGAGGTGCTTGTCAGGGCCTAGATTGAACCAGTGGATGACCGCATTGGAGCCCAGCATCATCAAGATGGTGGCAATCCAAAAGCCCAGGAATATCTTTACGTAGATCCGACCCATTTTTGTGCTGGCTCCGTTTAGGCGCTTTGCTGGCGGGTAAGCATATAACCGGCGCCGCGAATATTGATGATCAGCTCCTTGCTGGCGCCCTCGGCCGCGAGCTTTTTACGGATGTTACTGACATGCACGTCAATGCTGCGATCGTAGGGGGTGAGCTTACGATTGAGTGCTTTCTCGGTTAGAGCCTCTTTGCTAATGACGTCGCCGGCTTCGCGCATCAGCAGCTCCAGCACGGTAAACTCAGCGCCTGTGAGGCTGATGGGTTTGCTCTGGTAGTGGGTTGTGTGGCTTTTGAGCTGTAAATGCAGGTCATCGACTTCAATTGAGTCGCTGGCGGGCTGGGGTGCGCTGGGTACTTCGGCGCGGCGCAAAATAGCGCGCACGCGGGCGATGAGTTCACGCGGGTTACAGGGCTTGGGGAGGTAATCATCGGCGCCCATTTCCAAGCCAACGATACGGTCCACGGTTTCACCCTTGGCGGTTAGCATGATCACCGGCGTATTAACGTGTTCACGGAGTTTGCGCAGTGCTTCAAAGCCGTTCAGCACTGGCATCATGACATCGAGGATGATGGCGTCGAAATCGCCGCTGATGGCCAGTGCGGCGCCTGCTTGGCCATCGTGAGCCACGGAGACTTCGAAGCCTTCGGTTTGTAGGTACTCTTTCAGCAGTGAAGAGAGCTCTTGATCGTCGTCGACCAGCAATAACTTACTCATGATAGGGCGTATCTCAAAGAAAGGGCTTAGGGGGCTATCTTAGAGTGTTGGGCTTGGGGCTGTCATTCGGTGATTTATTTTGTTTACCCTTCTTAACTGTGGTGACAACACGGCAAAACTCTATTCGGCTTGCGTTTGCCCTGCCCAAATGCACGCAAAACAGCCGTTTGCTTTAGCCGGCACTTCTATTGCGTCGCTAGGCGATTACTGGGAGAATCCGCGCCTAGTTAGAAACCTGAATAGAAACCTGAATTTACCAGCGAGCTTGAGGTTGTTGTGGCAGAGATTGGCCTGTTTTTCGGCAGTGATGAAGGTAATACCGAAGGTGTTGCTTACAAGATCCAGCAGCGCTTAGGTGACGAGCATGTGGATGTGCTCGATATTGGCGAGGTGACGCAGTTAGAGTTTGCCGATTACGACAAGCTGATACTCGGCATTCCGACCTGGGATTTCGGTCAGATTCAGTCTGACTGGGAAGATTTCTGGGAGGATGTCAGCGAGATCGACTTCAGCGGTAAAACCGTCGCGCTGTTTGGTTTGGGCGATCAGTTTGGATACGGTGATTATTTCCTCGATGCGATGGGGTTGCTGCATGACGTGCTGCTAGCAGGAGGGGCTAAAACGATTGGCTTCTGGTCTGTAGAGGGTTACGAGTTTGATGCCTCTAAAGCGCTAACCGCTGACGAGCAGCAGTTTGTTGGTTTGGCGCTTGATGATGACCAGCAGGAAAAATTGACCGCCGAGCGCCTAAACCGGTGGTGTGTGCAGCTGGTGGCTGAGTTTGGCTTGGCTCTAGATGTGACAGCCCTCGAGGATTAACCCTTAGTAACGCGGCTTAGTTTCTAAGCTGTACTTAGCGCTATAAAATAAAAGGCCGCCCATCAATTGCTGATGGGCGGCCTTTTTATGTTCAGGACGAACGATATACCCCTCAAGGGGGTACCTAGTGCCGCGGGTGCAGGATGCACAGGCGCGGCGATGTCCAGTAGAGTCGGTTGTTGTTACTACAGGCTCGGCACTGCAGCTGCTCTTTATTTTGGGGACTCTGCTTATTTGGGCGCTTCGGCTAAGAATACCGCGCGCATGGGCGCCGGGTGACCTTCGGCGGTAAGGCTGGCATCACTGGGGTCGAGGAAGTCGGAGAGGGATTGGAATTTCATCCACTCGGTGGCGCGCTGTTCTTCAGTGCTGGTGGTGTTGATGTCAACGACTCGAGGGTTGCGGAAACCGCATTTCCTCATCCACGCCAACAGTGTCTCGCAGCTGGGCAGGAACCAGACGTTGTTCATCATCGCGTAGCGCTCTTCTGGCACCAGTACCTCTCCCAAGCCGCCTTCAATCACCAGCGTTTCCAGTACCAGCTGGCCACCGGGTTTGAGGGTGGCTTTGAGCTCGCGCAGGTGATCCATGGGTGAGCGGCGATGGTAGAAGACACCCATGGAAAAGGTGGTGTCGAAGGCCTGCAGATTTTGCGGTAGGGCTTCGATGCCCACCGGCAGAAACTCAACGGCGCAACGCTTGGTGTAGGGGTTGTTGGCGGCCTCGCCGATGAAGTGCTTGAGCATTTGAAACTGCACGGCAAAACGCGGAGAAGGGTCGATGCCGATAACCTGTTCGGCACCTTCACCGAGCATGCGCCAGCAGTGGTAACCGTTGCCACAACCGACATCTAAAATAGTACGACCGGCCAATGGCGCTAGGGATGGCAGTACGCGGTCCCACTTCCAATCTGAGCGCCACTCGGTGTCGATGAATGTCTCGTGTATTTGAAACGGCCCCTTTCGCCAAGGGATTAGCTGCTCAAGGGCGCCGCGTATCTGAGTTTGTACTGCCGCGGGCAGAGCTTGGCTGTTGCCGACGGTGACGCTATCTTTTAGCTCGACCTGATCGGTTTCCACCTCAGGCAGGCTCGCCAGCGCAGCCAACCACATGGGCAGGTCGCCGAAGCGCTGAGTACAGAGTCCGCGCTCAATTTGCGCCGGAAGGCTGGCCAGCCAGGGCTCGAGTTTGGTGCCTTTTAAACTCTCAAGGAAGTCATCGTAGGTAAAGAGCGTGCGGTAATCGTGTAGGGGTGAACTCATGGGGTATGACTCATGGGGCGCAACTCGATATGGGGGGAGTTGTGCCAATATTGTGAGTGTCGCTTACTTTATCGCGATAATAGAGGCGAAGTTGTACAGTTGAAAGCACAGGTCCGAGCTGGAAAACCCCACCTGCTTGAGGCGCTTTAGGTGCGCGTCCAAGGTTTCGGGGATCAAGACGTTCTCAATCGCGCTGCGTTTTTGGGCTATCTCTAGGTCGCTGTAACCGTTGGCGCGCTTGAAATTGTGGTGCAGCTCGATCATCAAGTCGTCGTGGGGCTGGTCACCAAAGGTTAGCTTTTCTGAAAGCACCAGAATACCGCCGGGGCGCAGGCCGTCATAGATCTTTTTGAGAATACTGCTGCGCTCGGCTGGGGCAATGAACTGCAGGGTGAAGTTGAGCACCACCACCGAGGCATTTTCTATGCTCACCTGCTGTAGGTCACTGCAGAGCAGTTCGACGTCCAGCTCGCCACTGTCGGCTTCCATCACTTTACGGCAGCGCTCTATCATAGCCGCAGAATTATCGACGCCTATGATCTTGCAGTCGGCTGCCTGTACCCTGTGGCGCATAGCCAGTGTAGCGGCGCCTAGTGAGCACCCCAGGTCATAAAGTTGACTGCCCGCTACTGCGTAGCGCTCGGCGAGATTGCCAATCATGCTGATGATGGTGGGGTAGCCAGGTACCGAGCGTTTGATCATGTCGGGGAAGACCTCCACCACGCTTTGATCAAAGGCGAAGCCGGCCACTTCGGCAAGGGGGCTGGCGTAGATGTTATCGTATTGATCACTCATGGATCGGCTACTCACTGGCTGTCGTTGGTGTGGTCGAGGGCGAACTACTGGTTAAATTCAAGCACTTAGGAAATAACCCGTACGGCCGATATATGTCTCAAGTGGTTTAGCGCCTGACGGTGCACTCGACTGAGGCGGCGATTTTAGCCTTCTTAGTGAGTATTGTGAATGATTCGTCGTTTCTCGAGCGCTGCGCGCGATAGTCTATGCTGCAAAGGGGTCAAAGCTTGGTGATGAGTGATATATTTGAGTAAGAATGAGGTGCTGATTTGAGCGTGAACTACAAGGGTTTACAGGCTTTGGTGATCGATGATTTTGACAGCTTTCGCATGACGGTTGTGAAAATGCTTGAGGAGTTCGGCTGTAAACACGTGGACAGTATGATGACCGGGGCGCAGGCCATCAAAGCCTGCCGAGCCAAGTCTTATGATCTGGTGTTGTGTGACTACAACCTCGGCCCAGGCCAAAATGGACAGCAGATACTTGAAGAATTGCGTGTGAAAGGGCTGCTGAAGCCCGCCGCGCAGTTCTTTATTGTCTCGGCTGAGTCGAGCAAGAGCATCGTCTTGGCGGCTTATGACAATGAGCCCAGCGCCTACCTGACCAAGCCTATTACCGCCAAGAGCCTAAAACAGAGGCTTGACCGACAGTTGCGTCAGCGCGAGGAGATGCTGCCGCTTTACCAAGCCATTGAAGCCGGCGATGTAAATGCCGCCATTACCGAGGGCACAAGCATGGTTCGGCGCGGGGTGCGCAGTGCACCGGCCTGTCAGAAACTGCTGGGTAACCTGCTGTTGGAGTCCAATCAGCTGGAGGACGCTGAAGCCATCTTTAAACAGGTATTAGAGGTGCGACCTTTGGAGTGGGCTCAGGTGGGTATGGCCCGTGTGAAGAAGGCGAGGGGGGATCTCGCAACGGCCGATGTATGGCTGCAAAAGATCATCGCTGACAGCCCTTTTTGCATGCAGGCCTATGATGAGCTTATTGACAGTTACCAGCGACAGGGAAAAACACAGGAAGAGCAGGAAGTCTTGGAGGCGGCAGTGGGTATCTCGCCCATGTCGATCTTGCGACAAACCTCCTTGGCCAAGGCCGCCAGCAGTAATAATGATATGGCGGTGGCGGCTAAATCCTACAGCCGTTCGGTCAGGCTGGGGCAACACTCTGTGCATGACGAGCTAGAGAACCACCTGCAGTTGGGGCGCACGACTGCGGCTTTGTTCAGCGAGGATGAGCAGTTGGCCAGCGATATTTCTCGCGAGGCGTTGCGTGCGCTGGAAACCGCCGCAAAGCGCTTTGAGTTAACGGCGGCGCAGAAGCATCAAACAACCTTACTTGAGTCACAGATGCACGCTTACCGCGGTGATAAACGTCGCGCCAGTGATATGTTGATGGAATTGCAAAACACCTTAAAAGAAGACGAGGGTGAGCTGTGTTTAGAGGTGCAATTAGATTTGGTGGCTACCCTGCAAGCGCTGGATTTAAAAGATAAGGCGGAGCAACAGTTGGGGGCCTTGATAGAAGAATATAAAGACGACCAACAGGCCTTAGAGAAGATTGATGCCTTGATGGACGAGCCCTTGAGCGAGTTAAATAGGCGCCGAGTCAGTAAAATTAACGGTGAAGGCATCGCGCACTATCAAGCCAAACGTTACCAGGATGCCGTGCTGTGTTTCAAACGTGCAAAGCAGCTGTTTCCACGCAACCTTGGGGTGCACTTAAACCTGGTGCAGACGCTGGTTTCTGAGATGACAGAATTTGGCCGCACCGAAGCGTCGCTTGAATTGTGCGGCGACTCTATGAAGCGCTTTGAAGCGATCATGAACGTCAATCACAAGCAATTTAAGCGTTTCCGTCAGCTGCAAGAGATGGTGCGAAAGCTCGACCGCGAATTAAAAGACTGAAGCGCACATCAATGCGCGGCAGGCTACAAGGAAGGACTACTATGCAAAAACCTGGCAAGGCTGATTTCTCTCTGGTACTGGCTTCCAGTGTCCACGATATGAAAAACTCATTGGGGATGTTACTGCATTCACTGGAGATCATGATCCGCGACACAGCTGTGCAGGATGAGGCGCAAGCAAAACACTTTGCGACCTTGCAATACGAGGCGTCGCGTATTAATACCGAGCTGATTCAACTGCTGTCTATTTATAAAATGGACAACGACGGCATGCCGCTGCGCATTGATGAGCACTATGTCGTTGAGACACTTGAAGAACAGGTGGCGCGCAACGACATGCTGTTGGAAACACGGGGCCTGACGCTTGAGATTGATTGCGATGAAGACCTGCCCTGGTATTACGATTCCGAGTTGGTCGGTGGGGTGGTTAACAATATCCTTGTCAACGGTGCGCGCTACTGCAAAAGCCGTATGCGTTTATCGGCGTCTATCGAAGACGATCAGTTGGTGATCAGTGTGGAAGACGATGGCGGTGGCTACCCGCCATCCATGTTGGGCAGTAATGAACAGAGCTTTAAGAAGTCGGTGAGCTTCACCGAGGGCAGTACCAATCTGGGGCTTTACTTTGCCCAGGAAGTGGCCCGGATGCACCGCCGCGATGACCTTGTTGGGGCGATTGAATTGGCCAATGGGGGTGAGCTGGGCGGCGGATTGTTTAAGATCTACCTGCCCTAATGGTACTTGAAAGCTCGGCTTTACTTATTTGATTTACTTAGCGCGGGCGGCTGGCCTATTGTTCTAATAATTGCAGCGTTGCCGCGCTCGGCGTAGCCTCAACAATGGCGGTTACGCTGTCGATTAAATTACTGATGAAAAGCGCTTTATCGCCGAGGCGATGGTGTTCTTCACTTGACATACTCTGTGCGTAGGTGGCAAGAGCATTGATCATCAGACTGGCGCACAGCACCGTTTTAGTCGACCGCACCTGCGGTGCAATGTTGGTAAATATGGCCTCACCCAGGTTAAAAATTCGCATTCTGGCTCGGTCTTCACCGCTCGGGTGCCCCTCAAGAATGAGCTCCGTACCCTTGACGAACATTTGGCTGACGATGAGCAGATAGTCAATACCTTCCCGTGTATCGAGCTGTTGGCTGAACGATGTGACGATAGCGCTGAGTAGGTTCCGAGGCGTTTGTTGCGCTTTCGGCAGTGCTTCGAACTGGTCCAGCTGCTGATTGATTTGCTGGTCTATCGCCGCGTAGTGCTCGTAAATGATGGCTTTGATGAGCCCCTGTTTATTGCCAAAGTGGTAGTGCAGGGCCGATGTATTGCGTTGCCCAGCGGCTTTGTTAATTTCATTGAGCGATACGGCGTCTATACCTTTGCGGGCAAACAGTTCTTGGGCTTTGAGTATCAGGACTTGCCGGCGGCTGGGTTGTTTCTCTTTCTCCATTACTGGGTACTTCTCTTCGGTCAAATCATTCACAGTGGCAGGCGCTACCCTAGCATCGTCGTTATTGTGTTGCAAAATTAAAGGGGTCTCTTTAATATCTAATTTAAAGAAGCTTCTTTAAATTCTATCGGCGCAGTTTTTTGATCGTAACTGGCTGATAACAATAGGTATTTACTGTGATGAATAAAAATAAGAGCCGACCTTGTGAGCCTGTTAAGGCCAGAGACTTGGAAATGTGGGATATGGAAACCGATGTGGCCATCGTTGGTTTTGGCGGCGCGGGCAGCTGCGCGGCGATTGAAGCGGCGGATAGCGGCGCTCGTGTGACACTGTTTGAGTCAGCGTCAGCGGCGGGTGGCTCCACTGCACTTTCGGGTGGTGAGGTCTACTTGGGCGGCAGTGGCGGTACAGCGCTACAGAAGAAGTTCGGCTTTGAAGACAGCACTGAGAATATGGTGGATTATCTGATGTTACAGCACGCGCCACAGGCTGATGAAGCCAAGGTGCGCGCCTATGTGGAGGGCGGGGCGGCGCACTATGATTGGCTGGTAGAGCAGGGTGTCCCCTTCAAGGAGTCTTTTCTGGAGGAGCGTGTGGTCGAACCGATGACCGACGACGGTTTGTTCTGGAGCGGCAATGAAAAGACCTGGCCGGAGATTGAGACCTGTAAACCGGTGCCTCGAGCCCATGTCGTGCAGCTTGAAGGGATGGGAGCGGGTGCTATTTTAATGCAGCAGTTAGAAGCCGCTGCGCTGCGACGCGATATTCAGGTGCACTTTGATGCGCGCGCCCTCAGTCTTGTGGTGGATGACAACAATGTTGTGCAGGGTTTGATCGTTCGCATTGATGGCAATGAGGTCAGCTGTCGAGCCAAGGGCGGAGTTGTGTTGTGCGCCGGTGGTTTCGTAATGAACGAAAACATGCTCAAGCAATACGCGCCAAAGCTGGAAAAAGGCAATTACCCCATTGGCAACCCTGGTGATACAGGTGCGGGCATTCAAATGGGCATGTCGGTGGGCGGGGCGGCGATCAACATGCACGAGGGATTTGCCAGCGTGCCTTATTACCCGCCGGCAAGCCTGACTTTTGGCATTATTGTTAACGATAAGGGGCAGCGACTCATTAATGAGGACGCCTATCACGGCCGCATTGGTACCTTGCTGCTGGAGCAGGATGCCGAGCGTTATTACATGATTGCCGATGTCGATGCCTACGGCACCTATGAGGATCTAAACTTTCTCGGTGCTGAGGTTGTCGCCACTGGTGACACCATTGAGGAGCTGGAGCAGGCGTTGGAAATGATTCCTGGCACCTTGGCCCATACCTTAAATACCTACAACGACTATGCGGCTAAAAGTGAAGACCCGTTGTTCCACAAGCAGCCAGAATGGTTGCGCTGTTTAGAGGCGCCATTCGTTGCTCTGGACTTCACCCCTGGTCGGGGTGTGCTCATGCCCTATTTTACCTTGGGTGGTTTGGATACTCAGCCGAGCGGTGAGGTGCGTCAGGCCGACGGCACGTTGATTGGCGGTTTGTACGCAGCCGGTCGAACCGCCTGTGGTGTGCCGCGCCGTGGCAGTGGATATAATTCTGGCATCAGTATTGGTGACGCGACCTTCTCCGGTCGACAGGCGGGTGCGGCAGCGGCTGTGAGGGCAAAAACAGCTTAATCGCAGCGGGTGCTACTGAGCTGGCCTCCACAAAAACGCCCAACCTATGTAGATAGGTTGGGCGTTTTTGGCTGCGCCGGTTAGCGGCCAGTGGTGCAGCCGGCGTTTGCTCGTACGAGCTTAAGTGCCGCAAAAAGTTTGGTAGTCGCTGTCATAGTTGTCATCGGCGGCTTGAAAGTTTTTGGTTGTGTCGGACTCTTCATAGGGTTTGCGAAGCACGTCTAAAAACGTCAGTGCAGCATGATTTAGGCCTGTTTTTTCACACTCTTTCAGTACGCTTTCTAGGTGGTGGTTGCGTGGGATTACACAGGGGTTCTGGCGTCGCATGAGTGTTTGTACATGTTCAATGGTGTCATTCTGCTGAGTTATCTGGGCGAACCAGCGCTCAAATACCTCGCCTAGCGCCTCTTTTAGGTGTGTTTGTGTTTGCGCGCAGGTGAGCGACTTGGTGAGCCTGTCAAAGGTAATTGTGTAGTCGAGTTTACATTCTGTGAGTTTTTGCAGTAGGTCGTCTATTAAGGTTGTGTGCTCGTTTATGCTACTTGTATTGGGCAAACCTAATTTTTCCGACATCATCTGCAAATAAACGCTTTGAAAGCGTTCGGGGAAGCCGTCGATCAACGTTTGCATTTGCGCAAGTTGTTGGGCATCGATCTGGGCTTCATCGCCGTCACCATTTTCTTTGTCGAGCAGTTGCAATAGGCACTCAGCAAAACGAGTCATATTCCAGTGGGCGATATTGGCTTGGTTGCCAAAGGCGTAACGCCCCTGCTGATCGATTGAGCTGAACACCGTGCGGGGGTTATAGGCTCCGAGCATAGCGCAGGGACCAAAGTCGATGGTTTCCCCATTGATTGAGGTGTTGTCGGTGTTCATCACGCCATGAATAAAGCCTACCCGCAACCAGGCCACAATCAGTGTGATTTGTTTCTCGATGGCTCTGTCGAGCAGGTCGATGTAGCGTTGGCTGTTAGCTTTAGTGGCGTTGGTTTCGTCAATGGCAGGAAAGTGTCGCTCGATGGTGTAGTTAGCCAAGGCCTCCAGTGATTGCGTGTCGCCCCGCGCGGCAAAGAACTGAAAATTGCCAACACGTATGTGACTGGAGGCCACACGGGTCACCACCGCGCCAGGCGCTGCGTGTTGGCGATAGACCTCTTCGCCCGTTGTGGTGACGGCCAAACACTGGGTTGTGGGCACGCCGAGGGCATACATGGCCTCGCTCATGATGTATTCGCGAATGGCTGGCCCGAGGGCGCAGCGACCGTCACCACCACGGGAGAAGGCGCTGGTGCCTGAGCCTTTTAGCTGTAAGTCCCAGCGCTGCGCATGATTGTCGAGCAGCTCGCCTAATAAGTGCGCACGGCCGTCGCCGAGTTGCGGATTGAAGTTACCAAATTGGTGGCCCGCGTAAGCAGCCGCCAGCGGTTCGCTGCCGGGAAGCCGTTGATTACCTGAGAATACCTGAGCCTGTGTTTCGCCATCTTGCTGCAGTTCTGCGGGTATATTCAACTGCTCGGCCAAGCGCTTGTTCCACAGGAACATATTGGGCGCCGCGACTGGGGTTGGTTGAGAGAGATCAAAAAAACGTTCACCCAAGTGGATATAGGTGTTTGAAAACTTCATTGCTCAATCCTCGAAACGTATTCGGCCAGTGCCATTGTGTATGCGACAAGAATACCGATTGATCAATCTGCTATCCACTGCCTGCTGTAGCCATTTAAGTCTCTAGTCAGTTATTTCTCCCTGTGTTTGATTCCATTATATACGCTTGGTGCGAAGTGCAGAGAGAACTTGTTGGTAGAGTGAGAGGTGATGAATGCCGCGGCGGCAAGCATGGCGCTTAGGTGGCGCGGGCACTTGGGTTATCGGTACCTCAAAAAATACAGTTTGTGGTTTTTAATGCGGCCGGTTTTAGTCCTGTTTAAAGTGAGGAGCTCTTCGTTTGCACTCTAGGGTTTTGAAGAGGGTCATTGGCTGAGCTGTTTGTGTATAATGCGCACTTTTTCCTTTGAGCCCTGTTGTTGCTGTGATGCCTATGACCCGTAAATCTTCCTTTATCGCCATGGTCAGTTTGCTGCTGCTGGTGGGTTTCTCTGCGATCAGCTTTGTTAGCTATTATGTCGCCAACGATTCTCTAAACCAGCATGTTCGTACCAATACCTTGCCGCTGACCAGCGATAATATTTACTCCGAAATACAACGCGATCTCTTACAGCCCATATTGGTGTCATCCTTGATGGCTCGCGATACGTTTGTTCACGACTGGGTGGCCACAGGTGAAGAGAACTCAGAGGCTATCGTACGTTACCTAAAGAATATTCAAGAAAGCTATAACACAGTGACGGCTTTTTTTGTGTCAGAAAAGACCCACAATTATTATCATTCGACGGGTATTCTTAAGCGTGTTGAAAAAGGCCGTGAAACCGATGCTTGGTACTTTAATGTATCCAAGCTTACCAGTGAATTTGAAGTCAACCTTGATGTTGATACGGCCGATAACAGCCGTACGACCTTTTTTGTTAATCATAAAGTATTGGACAGTCAGGGCACATATTTAGGCGCTATCGGTGTAGGTTTGGCATCACAAACGGCTACAGAGCTGATCAACATGTATCAGCAGCGCTATGGTCGGCGTGTGTATTTTATCGATCGTATTGGTCAAATACGCTTGCAGGGGCCAGCGAGAGGTGGCATTGAGACCATCCACCAGGTGGATGGTCTAAGGGATATTGCCACCCAAGTGTTAACCACAGCCGGTGGTTCATACAGTTACCAGCGCAATGGTAAAACCATACTGCTAAAAACACGTTTTGTGCCGGACTTGCACTGGTATCTCTTAGTTGAACAACCTCAGGAAGCGGCTGAGGAGGTCAAGAGCGCACTGTGGGTTAACCTGGCCATGAGCCTTGTCATTACACTCGTTATTATGTGTCTGGCACACTTAACGCTGGGTGGTTATCAGCGCCGTTTGGAATCGATGGCCACCACTGATCTACTCACCGGTACCGCCAGCCGACATGCATTTGAAGCAAGCTTTAGTCAATTAATTCATTTCGCTAAGCGACGTCAGCAAAGTCTCTCCGTGGTGCTGGTGGATATTGATCACTTCAAAAAGGTCAATGATAAGTACGGCCACCTACAGGGCGATCAAGTATTGATCAGTGTGGCGAAATTACTGCGGGTTCACCTGCGCAAGTCAGACATTATTTGTCGCTGGGGCGGCGAGGAGTTTTTATTGGTGTTGCCTGAATGTGATCAGCCAGCGGCAATGAAACTGGCGAATAAAATTCGTGAGCTGGTCGAACTGTCCTTGAAAGAAGTGAGTGGCCATGCAATGAACATTACCGCGAGCTTTGGTGTCGCCCAGTACGACGGACAAGAGTCAGCGGACAGTCTTTTTCATCGGGCTGATCAAGCACTCTATCTGGCCAAGGCGCTGGGTCGTAATAAAGTTGAGTCCACCTCTGAGCCAAGTTAATAAGCGTTTGGTGCTGTTCAGCTCAAAACATTAGCAAAGGTGCTCGTCCAAGAGGGCGCTTTCCTCGGGCCCTTATTTTCACTGCACCTAATGCGCATTGTGTTAATGATTAACGGGTCTAATGCATCACTATTTATTGACTCTATTTCCTGTCAACTAGGAGTATCCTAGGCACTGAGCCAGGCGCTTTGGCGGTTGGTATTGTGGGTACAATTTGTATTAGAGCCACTCTGTCCATTTTGCTTGAGCAAAAGAGGGTTGTCTCAATGTTTAGCTCGTTTATTGAACCCAAGGTTCGTTTGGGTGAGCTGTTGGTCGAGCGACATCATATTACCCAAGCGCAGCTGGACGATGCCGTACGGCAGCAAAGTATTAACCCGCTTCCGCTGGGTGAACTTCTTATCTTGAATGGGGCGATTAGCCGTCGGCAGATGCAGAGAACGCTCAAGTGGCAGTCTTTAGTGCGGGTGGCTGCGGTTGTGACCAGCTTTAGCCTGGCGCCGGTGGCGTTTGCGCAAGGTGACGGTATGGCCATTCCACAAGCCAGTGTGGCAGGGGAAGAGCAAGTACTTGAGTATGGCTCGCGTCCGGCAACCACACAGATACTCAGTTTATTGTTGTCCCTGAACGCGATGGACCCCATCAGTTACGCTATTGATCGAACCTACCAGCTGGAAACCCCGAGAACCAATGACAACCTATTGGCGAAGTTCACCTCTGGTGTAAAGTTCCATGTGGGCACTCCACTCGTGTCACTGCTTAAGGGTCGCTATGATGGCGGTGTCGATGCCTACTCTCAAGGCATTGCCTATAAGGCGCGCTGGACAGAGCAGAGTGTCAAGTTAGGTGTGCACTATCAGTTTTAGGGCGCTGTTTTGCTCTGATGCGGTTGTTACGTTTGCTGTTCCGGTCTACAGAGTCCGCCGGCGCTTATTAAGCACCGTAAGCTCGACTGGCTAGGGAGTGATTAGATTGGCTAGAAAATGGGTCTTGTGACGACCCGCCTGAGTAACTTATCCCTTGAGCGTTCTTCGCCGTGGCACTTTTGGCCGCGTTGACTAGCCATTGTCCCGCTACCTCTTCGCTAATACCACTGGCCAATTTTTCGGCCCACTGTTGATTAAGGCTAGACAACTCTTGGAACATATAGAAGTTGCTGGTTTGTACCAATCCATTGCGTAGATCCATGTCTTCGGCAAAGGCCGCTTCTATCGCGGCTTTATCGGGGTGATCGTTTTTGACCGTAACCCGACCGTCATAGGTGAAACCAAAATCTATGGGTTTTGAGGTGTCTATCCCGCGGCTGGCAAGAGTTTCCATTAGGTGTTCGTCATAGGCTTCGACATCTGCTTGATTAAAAAGCTCGATGGGCGCGAGGTCGTGAAGGGATACGGGGGCTGGGGTGTCATTATTGCCCTCTGTTTTGTTTCTACTTCGAGACAAGGCTAGTTGTGCCTCGTCGCTTAAATTGACCTCTGCACCATGGCGTTGAGTTGCAGCCTGTTGGGCTTGATGGTCGTTGTTGGGCGCATTGGCCGCCCTGGCCAATCCTGAGGTGGGGGGTTGAGGTTGGCTCTGATAGAAGGTATTGATCATTGTGCGTATCCCTGGCGGCGAATGTCGGCCGTCCTTGTGGGTAGGCCTGCTGAACTTAGCTAGGCTAAGCAGGTTCCATGCCGGTTCGGGATTCACGTTTGGAAGCGAAAGTGGCGTTACAGCAACGGCCGCTACCGTGATTCGATCTGTGACCTGCGCGATTAAATTTCGTGAGTGTCGGTAGGCGGCAAATATTGGCCGCTTGACCAGCTCAAAGTAGGGGGATATACGTTTGTTCTGTGTATTATTTCCCCCTGCACGGGTTAAACCTTGACCTTACCCCAGGGGGTGGCTTTAGACTGCCAACTTCCTTGTACTTAATGTTCACGACAATATGCTTTTCACGCTGCAAACACCTTTTCGTCAGTACTCAGCCCAGCAGACGTTGCTGAGCAGGGTGCGTGATGCTGTTTGTTTTAAGCGCGCGCTGATGTTCTTTTTATTGCTGATGTTTGTCGGGAACTGCCAAGCACTGATGCAAGGGCAGGTGGAGTTTGAGCAATCCACCGAAAGTCTTAAGGCTTCATCTGTGGAGGGCGATGAGCATGATTGCTGCCCTGACGATAAGGTCCTTGAAGACTGTCAAAGCTGTCTTGATGAGTCGGTCGTCAAACCTCGAATGCTTGAATTGAATTTGGAGCAGGGCAGCGAATTGTGGCTGTTTTGTTTTTTTCTGGTCGATTCAATTGGCGTGTCTCATCGCTTTGAACCTCAAGCCCTCCAAGCCCCACCTGATTTCTCTAGCTATCCAGCCACCTACCTCACCCAGCTGCAATTTTTAGAATAGCGCCTCCCTGTTTCTTGCCTTGGTCGTATTCTGCGTAAGCAGTGTGTGTGGTTTTTCTGTGGGTGCTTTTTCATGACGTTACTTTCTTTTATTCGA
>Ga0209396_1001455_pt1 | contig 26315 bp, 27 predicted proteins | sample GOMGulsemesocosm_6_FD_184638 | JGI IMG/M metagenome (GOLD analysis project Ga0209396, IMG submission 184638) | Methane-oxidizing microbial communities from mesocosms in the Gulf of Mexico - GOM8C Gulf of Mexico (SPAdes) (version 2) | ecosystem: Environmental > Aquatic > Marine > Cold seeps... | reverse complement strand
CCATGGGTTTATTAATTGAAAAAGGTAAAATGTATATCGATGATGCTGCTGGTTTAACACCGACAGATGTTCGTTCACGAGCACGACGAATACATCGAGATCATGGTGGTATTAGTATGATCATGATTGATTATTTGCAACTAATGCGTGCACCTCAGTTTTCAGATAATCGAACGTTAGAAATAGCAGAAATATCTCGCTCATTGAAATCTTTAGCGAAAGAATTACAAGTTCCAGTAATTGCTCTTTCTCAGCTAAACCGTAGTTTGGAGCAACGTTCAGATAAACGTCCTATTAACTCAGATCTTCGTGAATCAGGCTCGATTGAGCAAGATGCTGATTTGATTATGTTTATTTATCGAGATGAAGTTTATCATGATGACTCTGAGTTCAAAGGTATGGCAGAAATTATTATTGGTAAGCAACGTAACGGGCCAATTGGCCGTGTACCACTTACCTTTCAAGGTCAATTTTCTCGCTTTGACAACTATGCGGGTCCACATGTTTTATCTGAAGATTAATGGCGTTAACCACAGCAACAGCGGTTATTAATTTATCTGCGCTAAAACATAATTTGGCGCAAATAAAAGCATTAGCACCAACAGCAAAAGTGCTGGCGGTTTTAAAAGCCAATGGTTACGGCCATGGTTTAGAGCGTATAGCTCAGGCCCTATTCTCTGAGCAAAGTGAAGACAATAAAAATGGTGATTCGTCTGTAAAGGCTGATGCTATTGCTGTGGCAAGAATTGATGAAGCGCTGGCTTTGAGATCTGCTGGCATCACTCAACCTATTGTGTTGCTTGAAGGTTTTTTTAATTCGAAAGACCTAGCCATACTGGCAGCGAACAATTTACAAACGGTTATTCATAATCAGCAACAGCTTGATGCTATTTTATCTGCCAAACTTTCTTCACCCTTAAAAGTATGGTTGAAAATTGATACCGGTATGCATCGCTTAGGTATCGCTCCCAAAGAATTCTCTCTTTTTTACCAAAAATTAACTACTTCAAATAATGTGCACAAAGGCATTATTTTAATGAGTCACTTAGGTTGTGCCGACGATAAAGCTAGCGAGTCTACAGTAGCGCAAATTTCACTTTTTGAATCTATCACTCAAGGATGTGAAGAAGAGCGAACGTTAGCTAATTCTGCGGGAGTTTGTGCTTGGCCAACCAGTCACTATGAATGGATACGGCCGGGACTATTGTTATACGGAATATCTCCCTTACCCTTCGAAAAAGTAGTAAAAAAATCACCATGCAATGTACAGCCGGTAATGACCTTAAAATCGAGTTTAATTGCCGTACGTGGATTAGCCGCTGGAGAGTCGGTCGGTTATGGTAATACTTGGCAAAGCAAAGAAAAAACGGTTATAGGTGTTGTTGCTATCGGTTATGGTGACGGTTACCCGCGCCACGCCAAAAATGGTACGCCTGTTTTAGTGAATGGACGCAGAGTTCCTTTGATAGGACGAGTATCAATGGACATGATCACCGTTGATTTGGGTCTCAACGCTCAAGAGCAAGTGGGTGATGTAGTAACGTTATGGGGAGAGCAATTATCTGTTGCCGAAATAGCACAATGCTCCACTACTATCCCTTATGAACTATTATGTAATATTACCCGCCGCGTACAAATTACCTTGTCAGCGTAAAGAATGTCTTCTTTATTTCAGGTAATAGCTCAGCAATTAATGCCTCTTCAACATTATTCGTTTTGTAATGAAGGTAAAGTGTTTTTGTTAAACCTACCTGCGTAAGTGACTTAACGTCAACTAATGATTGAACGCTCATACTGGCAACTAGCCAATTAGGTAATACAGCAATACCCATGTTTGCGGCTACCATTTGTAAAATCACATGACTGTTATTGACTTGTTTTACCTGCGCAGGTTTCAAATTCTCTGGTTGTAATAATAAATTAAAAATATCGAGACGCTCTTTTTCTACAGGATAAGTGAGTAGGGTTTGATCTGTAAAGTCTTGGGCAATAAGAAACGTTTTAGCCGTCAATATATGTTGTTTAGGTAAAATAGCGAGTAGCTCAAAGCGACCTATTTCTAGGGTAACATCGTAGTTTTTATTACACACCTCATCACTAAATAATATGTCTGACTGTGAGTCGTGATTTGACGAAAACGAGCTGTTAGCAAACTCAAAATCATACAAAGGAAAGTTGTTACCTAGTGCTTTGGTTATCGGTAATAGCCACTGAAAGCAGGCATGGCATTGAATCGCAATAGCTATTTTTTTATGGGTCTTGTGCTGCTGTGTTAATTGCAGGTGAGCTTCTGCCACTAACGGCAATATTTTTTTTGCTAAGGTCAGCAGTATCTCTCCTTTTTGTGTAAAACATAGCGGTGTTGAGTTGCGAATAAATAGCTCACCATTGACTCTATGCTCTAATTCTTTTAATTGATGTGACAATGCCGACTGGCTAGAAAACAGTTGCTGAGCCGCTTTGCGCATATTGCCACAAGCTTCCAATGCCAAAAGTGATTTGAGGTGTTTTAATTCAAACATCATGAGTTTTTTTCATCTCCCCATTGAAATTTATGCGCTTGTTAAAAATATCATATGCAACAATTATAACCATGTAAACATCTAGACGTCTATCGTTGTTGATGAAATATTTAAATACCATGGAGATAATATGAAAGTTCATAATTTAGGTTTTCCGCGCATTGGCGCAAAGAGACAGTTAAAGTTCTTATTAGAAAACTATTGGGCAGGGCGCCTAGCCAAAGAGAGCTTTATTGAGTCATGTAGGCAACAAAGAAAAAGTAATTGGTTACTTCAGCAGCAGTCAGGTATCGAAATTTTACCTGTCGGTGATTTTGCCCATTACGACCAAGTACTCAATACAAGTATGATGTTAGGTGTTATTCCACAACGTTTTAAAGGCGATGGTGACTTACTCGATGTTGAGTTTCGAATAGCTCGTGGTAAAGCGCCAAGTGGCTGTAGCTGTTCAGCAAGTGATATGACCAAGTGGTTCGATACCAATTATCATTACATCGTTCCTGAGCTTGATGAAAGCACTGAATTTAATGTCGACTTAACGCATTTATTAGCACAAATTCTAGAAGCTAAATCGATAGGAACTGCTATTAAGCCTGTTATTATTGGTCCTTTGACCTATTTATATTTAAGTGCTGGTGACGTTGATAAAAAACTACAACATCTCCCTAAACTGATTCGTGCGTATCAAGTGATATTAGCAGAATTATCGGCAGTGGGTATTGAATGGTTACAAATTGATGAGCCTATTTTAGGGTTAGAGCTTCCTGCTCAATGGTTATTAGCTTTTACTAACATTTATCAAACACTAGATAAGGGCTCGTTGAAAATATTACTCGCTACCTATTTTTCATCAATCGACCATGTGATTGATGAAATAAAGCAATTTAAGGTTGATGGTTTACATATAGATACTGTTGCAGAGTCAACGGATGTTGAAAATATTATCAGTCAATTACCTGAGCACTGGGTAATTTCATTAGGGATAATTGACGGACGAAATGTTTGGAAAAATGACTTATTAGCGACGTATCAAAAATATAAAAAAGTTGCAGAGTATTTAAGCGATCGTTTATGGCTTGCACCGTCTTGTTCTCTACTTCATTCACCGGTAGATTTAGATCAAGAAACTAAACTGGATATTGAGATCAAGTCTTGGTTAGCCTTCGCTAAGCAAAAATGTCAAGAATTGGCATTACTTAAAGCCGCTTTACAATCTGGAGATACAGATGAAATTTCACGTTATTCTGCTATCGGACAGGCAAAAGAAAACTCAAAGCACTGTCTTGATTTAACTGTTCAAAAACGTACTGAAAGCATTAATATTGATGAGGTACATCGACCTCATTCATTTACTCAACGCAAGATCGCGCAACAGAAAAAATTAAATTTACCCCATTACCCAACCACAACCATAGGATCGTTTCCTCAAACCGGAGATATTCGACAAATTCGCTCGCAATGGCGCAATCAAGTTCTTTCAGATCTGCAGTATCAGACACTTATTAAGAAAGAAATTAAGCAAACTATTGAGAAGCAAGAAGCGTTAGATCTAGATGTACTGGTGCATGGCGAAGCCGAGCGTAACGATATGGTTGAATACTTTGGTGAGCAACTTAACGGTGTCGCTTTTAGTCAGTTTGGTTGGGTGCAAAGCTATGGTTCGCGTTGTGTAAAGCCGCCGATTATATTTGGTGATGTCAGCCGAAGGCAGTCAATGACGTTAGAATGGATTAAGTACGCGCAGTCGCTAACCATTAAGCCTGTAAAAGCTATGTTAACAGGGCCGATTACTATTTTGTCTTGGTCATTTGTACGCGATGATATTTCACGTAAATCCGTTACTTTACAAATAGCATTAGCGATTGCTGATGAAGTAAAAGAGCTCGAAGAAAATGGCTCTGTGATCATCCAAATTGATGAACCGGCCATACGTGAAGCAATGCCATTGAAAAAGAGCCATTGGCAAGCCTATTTACATTGGGCGACCGCAGCATTTCGTTTAACGTCGGTTGATGTTAAAGCAGAAACACAAATTCATAGTCATATGTGTTATTCAGAATTTAATGAAATTATGTCGGCGATTATAGACTTAGATGCAGATGTACTTACCGTGGAAACATCGCGTTCAAATATGCAATTACTTAATGCGTTTGAGCAACGAGCCTATCCTAATGATCTAGGTCCTGGTGTTTATGATATTCATTCGCCTAATATACCTAGTGTAGAGTGGATCACTAATTTAATAGAAAAGGCACAAGAGTATATTCCGAAAGAGAGGTTATGGGTTAATCCTGATTGCGGTTTGAAAACCAGAGCATGGCAGGAAACCGAATTAGCCTTAGCAAATATGGTCAGTGCAGCGAAGTTGCTACGATCTAAATAATTTAAACATAGTGAAAAAGAAAAACCTCGTTTATGCCTAAACGAGGTTTTTGTATTTAGAAAAAATTACTGAAAAGATAAAACCTAACTATTTGTCGAAACTAAACTCAATGTAAGCTTTACCATATTCTGAATTTAAAGGAATAATAATGATCGGACCATCTGCTTTATGGTGGATTCTATGATCTTTACCAGAAACGACCATAGGTGTTGCCATATCAAATTCGAAACCTTTTTCGCTTAACATACGCTTAGCACCGCCGGTAACCATATTGGTTATTTCACCGACGAGATCAGTGATTTCTTCGTTTATTTCATCTGGACCTTCACCTACCATTTTCTTCATGGTAGCAAGGGCTAATTTACCTTCATAAGTAATAGATAGTGAACCTTTCGTTTGTTCACTGACCATACCAATTAATCCTGAAACATCACCCATAGCAATTTCATCTTTTTTCAAGCGAGGTTTTTCTGGTATTAATTCCATTTGTGCCATAGTAGACATTACATTGAGCATTGAAGATAAAAAGGGGTTGATAAACTCTACATTCATGAATGTTTCCCAAAGGCTTAGTTATACTAGTAACTTGATTTTGCATGCTAATTTAGCAAATGTAAATCTTTCCTACTAGTTATTGTTTTTTATTTTAGCAATTGTAGCAATTTTTACTGATGTCGAAAAAGTTAAACTGCCACTTATTATGTTGTCTTTGTAATTTACAGTATTGACTTGCTTAGGGTAAGTATCGACGAGTAAATCATTTTTTACCACTAATCCCGCTAAAAAGTTTTCAATTTTAGCTTCTTGGTAAATATAAACATGTCCTTTTGCTACTTCTAAACCGATCCAATTAAGTTTTATTTCATTGTCTTTTTCATTATGAACATCAATGATTTTGAAATGAGCCTCAATATACTTCTGGATTAATTGTTCATACTCTGGATGTTCAGGAGAGAAATGTATTTGGTGCTGTTCAGCAATTGCATTGTCAACATCGTGAGCAGTCAGTTGATGTATAACTTCTATATTGTTAGTTCTTGGGTTAACTGATAGTTCAGTTAACCCAAAAAAATAGCGGTGGGCTACACTTGAAAGTGCAACTCCACACAGTAGACAAAATATTAAGCTTTTAAATAATGAGCTTTTTTGCATTACTTATCTTCTTTTTCCTTGTCTTCTTCTTTGTCATCAGCGGACTTTAACTTAACGTTATAGTCACGCATCATGTCTTTCTTCTTACGCTTGTATAATTCAAATCTTGATTTAATAGGACGTGCTGGCCAATAGTTGTTATTCACATCTACATCAGCAGTTTCCCAATTTGGATCAATAGCAATACCAGTAACTTCTTTATCAGTGATAAATAATTTCGATACTTTCTTACTATTTTTACGCCAGATTTCAGCAGGAATATGTACTTGTTTAGTCGTTTTATCTGCGAAAGTTAATTCAACAATAATAGGCATAACCAAACCGCCTTTGTTTTCGAAATCAACAATGTAGAAGTTTCTTTCGTCAACAAGTAGGTCTCTTTCCCATTGCTTTAACTTTTTATTTGCACTGTTATAGCTGTTACGTGCTTTGTTAGTGGCAGTAAATTTGTCGTGTTCATTATAGAAGTCTAACAATTCAGGCTTGTCAGTTGTTCTAACCCATTGGCCCTTTTCACGAATGTCGCTGATAAACGTTGGCTTTTCATTATCTAAAGCGCGTTCCCAAGCTTCTTCAGTATCAGGATTTTGGCTATTAGGACGGTATAAGTGAATATTACCTAAAGCGATATCAACATGATCTGTTGTGTAGAACCAACCGCGCCAGAACCAGTCTAAATCAACTGCAGAAGCATCTTCCATGGTACGGAAAAAATCAGATGGTGTAGGACGTTTAAATTTCCAACGTTGTGCATATTCTTTAAAAGCAAAATCAAATAACTCACGGCCCATTACTGTTTCACGCAAAATATTTAATGCTGTTGCAGGTTTGCCGTAAGCGTTATTACCGAACTGAAGAATTGATTCAGAGTTGGTCATGATAGGTACCTGGTTGGTACTTTTCATGTACTTGGTAATATCAGCAGCATGACCACGGCGTGAAGGATAACCCTCTTCCCAAGCTTGCTGAGCTATAAACTGTAGGAAAGTGTTTAAACCTTCATCCATCCAAGTCCATTGACGTTCGTCTGAGTTAACTATCATTGGGAAGTAGTTATGACCTACTTCATGAATGATTACCCCAACTAAGCCGTATTTAGTACCACGAGAGTACGTTTTAACACCGGTTTTTTTATCAAGCGTTGGACGAGGACCGTTGAATGTAATCATCGGGTATTCCATGCCGCCAACTGGACCATTTACCGAAATAGAAACTGGGTATGGGTACTCAAAAGTATACTTATTGTATTGTTCCATTGTGTGGATAATAGCTTCAGTAGAGTACTTTTCCCATAAAGGGTTACCTTCATTTGGGTAGTAAGACATCGCCATAACATTTGAGTTACTTTGTTGATAACCTTGAGCATCCCATATAAATTTACGGCTAGAAGCAAAAGCAAAATCACGAACATTTTCTGCTTTAAAGTGCCATGTTTTAGTTTTCTTTGAGCGAGACTTTTCGTTAGCAAGTGCTTCTTCAGGTGTAACAATTAGTACAGGTCTTTTAGCATTTTTAGCTTTCTCTAAACGTTTACGCTGTGTTTTAGATAATACTTTGCTTTCGTTTTGCAATTCACCTGTTGCAGCAACGATATGATCAGCAGGAACCGTAATGCTTACATCGTAGTCACCAAATTCTAAAGTGAATTCACCGTTACCTAGAAACTGTTTATTCTGCCATCCCATTACATCGTAGTAAGCTGCTGCACGTGGGAACCAGCCTGCAACTTCGTATAAGTAGTTGTCGTCTTCTTTAAAGTATTCATAACCTGAACGGCCACCTAATACTTTTTGTTCGTGAAGCTTGTAGCTCCATTTAATGTTTAATTCAACATCGTCACCGGATTTTAATGCTTTAGGTAAGTCAACGCGCATCATAGTGCCGTTAATTACATAATGTAGTGCTTTACCGTTTGAACCTGTAACTTGAGTAATTTTATTACCGCCGTCAAATTCAGTTGATTCAATTGCACCGCGTAAACCACCGTAAGTGATCTTTTTACGAGGAGCAGTACCCGTTAAGCGATTATCAGAGTCACGTTTCATGCGATTTTGATCAAGCTGCAACCATAAGTACTTTAAAGTATCGGGTGAGTTGTTGGTGTAGTTAATTTCTTCGCTACCGGTGAGTGTTTGCGTTTTGTCATCAAGTTGAATGTTGATCTTGTAATCAACTTGTTGTTGCCAGTATTGATGACCTGGTGCGCCTGATGCCGTTCTATATGTATTTGGCGTTGGTAATATTTCTTCTAATTGTCGAAATTTATCGGTATCGATCGTATTCTTTGCTATCGCACTACCACTACTGGCAGCAACAAATAAGCAAAGTAACGCTGATTTGATTGAATGTTTCATAGGCTTCCTGAATATTATTATAATGTATACACGCTTAACCGCATATTTATAACATAAATATGCGTATTAGGTTAATAGTGAGGGGGCTTTTTATGCGACCAGTGGTTAGAAATACAAGTTTAATGGGAAAGTTTAAATATTCGTTACGGAGGTCAAATACTGATTAACGACAACTTTGGCAAGCACCATGAGCCTCGACAATTTGATGACTAATGGTAAAACCTGTTGCGTCAGCCATTGAGCGTAATGCAAGATCTAGGTTAGCTGATTGAATTTCTTCAACATGACCACAATTATCACAAATTAATAATTGTACAGGATGATTACATTCACTGAAATGGTGACACATAACAAAAGCATTTATAGATTCAATTTTGTGCACGAAGCCTTGTTTGCTGAGAAAGTCTAAAGCACGGTAAATAGTAGCGGGCTTTGCTGCCGGGTCAATGAGCTTTAATTCATCAAGTAAATCGTAAGCACCAATAGCACCCTCATGCTGAGTGAGCAGTTTAAATACTTGCTCTCTGGCAAGTGTAAAACGAGCGCCACGTTTTTCGCAGGAACTCTTAGCTTGTTCTAGTAATTTATCAGGGTGCATATTTACAAAAATTGTATGGTTTGTATCAGTCTACCACAGAGGTTTTACTGATGTAATATGGTTGAAATGTTAATTACTTAGCGACTTGAATTAAAAACTTGATGAAAATATTTTTCAAAGTTTACTTTATCACTAGCAGGAACATTTTTAGATTGAATCGCAAGTAAAGTTCCGCTAGCCACTAACCTTTTTAATGCGTGATTAAACTTATCAAGAAAAATACGGTTGTTTTCGGATTTATAGCACATCATGTGGCCCAAATAATAAGGCTTTGCTTGTGTTAATTCATACGAATATAACTTATTTTTACTAACCCGCCCCCAGTGCATAAATATATCTTGTGGGTACTCTATCATTAGGTCAAAGCGACCATGATCAAAAATGCTTAACATTCTATTCAATTCTGCCGGCAATTTTATTACCCTTTTACTGGGAATAGTGCTGAGTTGTTGATCTAAACTTTCTCCATAACTTCTACCGTTTACAATACCTAAGCTATAATCCGAATTGTCTGTCAAAATACTTTCAAGACTGATTTTTCCTGAGTAGGGGAGGCGTTTTTTACTGTAAGCTCTTAAACCTAAAAATAAGGACGAAGGGGAGCTAAAGTTAAAGCTGTTTAGTCGAACGGGTGTTTTTAGCATATCGCTATAACAAAGATTATCTTGTTTATTGCCCAGAAAAAGGTTGGAATAATCATTTAATATTTTAAATTCAAAATCGTATTCATCTAGTTGATCAAAAAGTAAACTAAGCGTGTTATTTAAGGTTGAAACCTCTTTTAAATTTTTACTATGATAGCTACGTAGTAATTCAACTTCATCAGTATAAATAATCATTTTCTTCCTTTCAGGAGAAAATGTGTCGTGCATCGAATCTTTATAATGGAAAGAAAAAATTGATGCTAATTCACCTGACTTTCTCAATTTTTTCATTTCACTATCAAATTTATTTGCTAACGCTTGACCTTGCTTATTATACTGAAAAGCAAGATAAAGGTGACGTCTTGGCAGTACTTCGTATGTGGCAAACTTATTATTAAATTGTTTGGGCAAATTGCTTTTATAATCGATGAATATATCGATTCTTTTACTATTTAATAGCGCAAAACCCTCTTGAGGAGAATTTACCGGGTAATTATTTGTATTGTAAAATAAGAAGTTTTCAAAATGATAACCTCGTACCCATGACGTTAACTTATTAGCAAAGTCTGCTGGCGATTGGATATTAGTTTTTTTGTGGTAAAAGGCAAGTACGGGATCGTCGGTATCCAGGAACCAATGGGGTAAAATTGCATTGTGAACATCTTCACGAAAAACACCCACTAATATATCTATTTTATTTTGTTTAAAAGCGGCTAAATTTCGGTTGTAGCTATCAATGTTTATGCTGGTATTATCTTTTCCGTAGATACGATTAAGTAAATTTAAGTAAATGCCTTTACCGTCTTTAGTTGATACATCTTTCCAAACATCAGCCCCAACGATTACTTTTTCAGCTTGTACTGAAAAAGTAATAAATAAATAGATGTATGTAATTAAGGTAATGTACTTCAAGTTAGATACCTTTAATGGATGTTTTTTGATTGTCCATGTAATACTCAGGTCTACTTTTAGGTATAGTGCTAGTCGCTGTATTAGTCAACGACACAGCTATTTTCCGACTAGCTTTGCAGCCTTGGTATATTAAATAATAAAGCCAATTGACACTCTCATCGTCGAAGGTAGTACGGATATACATCAAATTTTCTTAATTATTGCCAAGTACTTATATGATAAACAGCACTAACGCCAAGAAATAAATGTTATCAGATCAGCACTTTTCAAAAATAACGGTCTTAATTTTAATGATGTTAATACGCTTAAAGGAAGGGCATGATAAATTATTCATGTCATATTACTGGGAAGTTTGCATAATAAACTAGCAAGTATTTTGGTAAGTATAGGGGCAATCAATCAATGAATAAATTAATTGAAAAATCTATAATATGTCCCTACTGTGGGGAAAGGATTGTCGCCTTAATAGATTCCAGCGACGTGAACCAGCAATATATTGAAGATTGCCAAGTCTGTTGTAAGCCCATAAATTTCTTGGTTGCTGAAAGTATTGAAGGTCAGTTTATCGTAAATGTTTATAGTGATGATGACGTGTTTTAATAAATACAGTACAAGTAAATAAAGCCGACTTCTTGTTATTGATTAGGTTTTGCTTCACTACGAATTTTAGTCAACTATTATACAAGCCTTATTTGGTTGCTATGTTTGATATTTTAGTTATTAAAAAGCAGCTTTTTTTGTTCGCTGTCTTCGTATAGAATCTTGCATATAATTTTATACTTACGAACTTTCCAACAACGGGGAAGTCCAAGCAGTAGAGTTTACTCACGACATATTCTTATCCCTTTCTAAAATGACACAAAAAATGAATGATAAAACTATAGCAACTCACAACGGTAATTTTCATGCAGATGATGTTTTCAGTATCGCTGCACTTAAAAACGTATTCCCTACTTGTAAACTTGTACGCACACGAGATTTAGAGGTTATTGCCAAGGCAGATATTGTGGTTGATGTAGGTGGTGAATATGACGCAGATGCAGGCCGCTTTGATCATCATCAACGTGGTGGTGCTGGAGAACGCGAAAATGGTATTCCGTATTCATCATTTGGTTTGATCTGGCAGAAATATGGGCTAGAAATTTGCCAAGGTAACCAAGAGGTAGCAAATTCGGTTGATGCAGGTTTAGTGTCAACGATTGATGCTATCGATTGTGGTCATGTTGAAGGTGTTTCTCAAGGTATTAGCCTTAGCCAAACTATTTCAATGTTTAACCCAACTTGGCAAGAAGACAGTCACTTTGATACTTGTTTTGATGAAGCTGTGGATTTTGCATCGCGCGTATTAACACGATTCATTGCCTCTGCTAACGGTGGCATTAGTGCAAAAGATATTGTCGCTAAAGCTATTGATAATGCAGCAGACCCAAGAGTTATTGTCTTAGAAAAATATACTCCGTGGAAAAGAACCGTTCACGCCTTATCAACAAAAGCTTTATATATGGTTTACCCGTCAGGCTCAGGTCCATGGCGAATTCAAACGGTACCCGTTGAACCTGGATCATTTGAAGACAGAAAGTCACTGCCTAAAGTATGGGCAGGCTTATCTGATCAGGCGTTTAAAGACGTTACCGGAATTGATGACGCCATGTTTTGCCATAATGGGTTATTTATTGCTGGCGCAGAATCATTTGAAAGTACAATGAAAATGGCGGCAATAGCACTTCAAGAATAATTTTATCTTATCTACATTATAAAAATTTAAATGGACATTTTTTAGGTTACACATCCCTTAACTGTAATTGTTTGGGATGTTAGCTTTTCACTAACAAGGAATATTACTTTATGAAAATATGCATCATTACACTAATTTTTTTACTATCAGGCTGCGCAGTAAACATCACAACAGACTCTTTTATATATCAAGATGATAAAGTAGAAGCGCAGTTAGATTTAAAGCAAATAAAGTCTACAATGACTCACGACATAGCTTTAACACAGCTATCTGAACTCTCTGTTAAAACAACACAAGGTGTGGTTCTTAAAGGTGTAAAACTAACGCATAAAAATGCACTAATAAATATAGTATTTTTTGGTGGTAGTGGCATGAAAATAAGTAGCTCTTTTGGCATTTTAGATAAGTTTGCAGAATTGCCAGCTAATGTCATTTGGTTTGATTATCGTGGCGCCGGAGTAAGTGAGAAAAAAAGTGAGATAACAGTTCTAAACTTACAAGATGATGCTCTAAAGGTATTTGATTTTTCAAATGAAAATTTCTCTGGAGATATTCCAACTGTCGTTCATGGGATATCAATGGGCTCGGTACTCGCAAGTTATGTTGCCACTGAAAGAACAATCGATGGATTAATTCTAGATAGCGCTGTTAGCTCTATATCCGAGCTGGTAGATAATTTAGTGCCAAGTTGGTCAAAACTGTTTTCAACAGTAACAATAGCGCCTGAATTAGCAAAAGTAGATAATACCAAATTAATTGAAAAGTATAATGGTCCCTTGCTGGTTCTCATTGGTGAAGATGATTCAATGACACCGGTAAAGTTTTCACAAAAATTATATGATGCATCAGGTAGTTCTGTAAAAAAATTAACAATTATACAGGATTCTAAACATGGTAAACCCATGAAAAAAGAGCAAGCGATAAAGGCTTATAAATTGTTTATAGAAAAATTACTCTGTTGCAATAAAAGTAGCAAACAATTAATTGGAAGGATAAATTAGTGTTTGTCGTGAGCCACTAATTTTATTATAACGATAACGTCTCTGCTCAGGCGTTATCGATAATAAATATAATCGGAGGCTTTGTGGTGAATATGATCTAATATCGGCTTTACTCTTCCCCTGAATACTTATCATAATGACTCGTCAGAACTCTCTATAGCTTAACGCTTTTTTATTAACTCAAATAAACTCCGTATTTAGTACTCTATTACTCTATAAAGCTCATCTATAACAGCGTAGGATCAAACTACTTTAGATAAAAACTTAGGTTTGCACTTCAGGTGCACTAACATATAAAATTATGCAACTAACAGCAAAAGCATCACTGACTAACGCTTTACTTATTTCTATTTGCACACCAGATTTTAAAGGTGATGAAGCAACAGAGTCACTTGCAGAGCTTGCACGTTTAGTGACTACACTAGGGTTTAAAGTCGTTGGCACTCAGTCGCAAAAGCAAAGTTCCACTAAAAAAGTTAATGTACTGGGCCTAGGTAAATTAGCCGAAATAGCACATCTCACCGGTAACCAGGGTGTGGTAGAGAATGGAGAAGAAGGTGATGATTTAGCTGATGAAGATGAATTGACACTTATGCCTTCAGATATCCCATCAAACAATCTTCCCTTTGGCTGTGCAGACGTGGTGGTCTTTGATTGTGATTTAAGCCCATCTCAATTACGTAATGTCGAGAATCAATTAGGCGTGGAGGTGTTTGACCGTACTGGCATTATTATCGAGATATTTAGTCGTCATGCACGTACCAAAACAGCGAAATTACAAGTTGAAATTGCTCGTCTTAATTATGTAGCACCACGACTTCGTGAAACATCATGTGGTGATAAAGAACGTCAAATGGGTAAAGGTGCTGGCGAAACAACGCTAGAACTAAACCGCCGTAAAGTCCGTGACCAATTAGCCGATCTTAAGCGCGAGTTAGTCAGTGTTCAACATGAAATGAAAGGCCGACGTACTCAACGTTCTGAACTTTTTTGTGTTGCCCTCGTGGGTTATACCAATGCAGGCAAGTCATCAATGATGCGTGCTATTACCGGTAGTGATGTCGTCGGTGAAAATAAACTTTTTGCGACACTTGATACTACGGTTCGTGCTTTGTACCCAGCAACTCAACCACGAATATTAGTGTCAGATACCGTAGGTTTTATTAAAAAATTACCGCACGACTTAGTTGCTTCATTCCATTCAACTTTAGCAGAAGCGCATGATGCTTCATTACTGCTTTATGTAGTCGACGCCTCTGACCCTTCATTTCGTTCGCAACTTGATGTCGTGCACGAAGTACTGGAAGAAGTTGGTGTTGAAGACAGCAAAAAATTACTGGTACTGAACAAGTCTGATCAACTTGAGCCAGAGCAACAAAAAGCCTTGATGGAAGAATTTCCTGACGCCATGATGACTTCAGCCCGTAATCCAATTGATATCGCTAAACTGCATAAATATATTGTTGGCGTTGCTGAGCACGAGATGATTGAAGAAGAGGTTATTATCCCTTATACCGCCAAAGGTATTATAGGTGAGATTCGATCAAGTATGAGTGTCACTAAGGAAGACTATGAGTATAGTCATATTAAACTTACCGTACGGTCAAGCGCGATTGATTTAGCGAGATTAAAAAAGCGGATGCTGAAACTATAAAGTTATATGTTGATTAGCATTAACTCACTCTATTAAATGTCCAAAGTGATTTACCACCAAAGAGCAAATTAATAGAGTGAAATTAGTCAATTTGAAAAGTGCCATGTATTTAGTTTAAATAGGAGCGCATTAGATTACATAAACTTATTTATCCCATTTAATATATCTGAGGCAAACTGACTAAGTTATCAGTTATCAGTTATCAGTTATCAGTTATCATTGAAGGTCTTATCGATAAAACGCTTCAACAGTTCCTTTCTTTGTCATTAGAAGTGGTTGCCCACGACGGTCTAATGCTTTGTGCATAGGAACTTTAACCCAACCTTCACTGATGCAATATTCTTCGACATCGAAGCGCTCTTTGCCATTGAGGCGAATACCTATTTCGTGTTGAAAAACTTCTTCCACATGATGTGGGCTACGGGGATTACCCGAAAGACGATCTGGTAAGTCGGGTAGCGATGTAGTGTCGTTCATGTTCATGACCTGTAGTAAATAAATATTACGCTATTGTAGGCAATATAGGCATACCCCTCAAGAGCTGCAGTCATAAATGTTAGCTTCTGCCTTGTTAAAGATTAACGACAGTCACTTTAATAAATTTCATTCACGATAGCTGGAAGCTTTTTATACTGTCGGTTTAAGGACTTAACTAACCCAGAGTTACAGTCTTTTTTAGCTAAAGCTAACCTAGTCATTAATACTTTTTTAGCTTACTGATATTTTTTAAGGTTAATTAATGCTTCGCTATAACTGTCATGTGCATTTGTAGAGGCGGGAAAGCGTTTAATATTCAATTGGAAAATACGTTCTGCCTGTGAGTTTTCTAAGCAAACTTTTCAGAACTACAATTAGCGTATAAATAAGCTGTGGACTCGCCGATGCCCTAAAATGTAATAATAGAAGAGTGTAAGTAAATGATCTTTATAGAAATAGTAACACTAATATTTATTAACTATAGATACTAAGGTCATATATATTTAGACATCTCATCGGTACTTTCTATATTATGAATCGAGCAATCTGTTGGAAAATACCGTATTCTAAGTTTCTAGTTTCTAGTTTCTAGTTTCTAAGGTTGTAATTTTGAAATTATGCGGAGAAAATTCAAGTGGCTAAGCACAATTACACTTTCGAAAAGCGCCAAAAAGAACTAGCTAAAAAGAAAAAGAAAGAAGAGAAGCGTCTGAAAAAAGCAGGTGTAGCCGATAATGAGTCTCTGGACGTTCAACCTATACCTGAAGGCGATGAAAAATAGATTGTAGATAACATATAGAAGGCATTTAATCGGACTGGTCATAGTTGGCGGTCGCTCGTTATTCACTATAATCGGCCGTTTAATGCAGTGTTTTATTTTTCAGCATAATATAAATTTTACCGTACTTCGATCAACCGCAGCTGAGGCTATGGCTATTAGTATGTCATTGCCTTTAGTAGTGAATGCTGCCAGCTCTTTCTTATTCATTGTTTGTCTAGACTAAACCCTATCGTGGGTATTAATGATAGGGCGTAACAACGAATCTTAGAGGGTCTAAACCTCGCTGCGTGAGTCTATAGGGATACTGCGGCTTTGTTATGTATCATCTCTCTTTATACATCGTCCTCGTGGCTCATCGCCTTCATGGAGCACAATGTCGGAATGGAGAAATTGTGCAGCTTCTGCGGAATCTTTCACTTTCGACGCACTGCGTTCTAACATCTCTACTTCAAACTCAGTTAATACACTTTTCCTTATTCCCGTTTTCCTCCATTGAGATAAAGGTCTACATTCGGTTGAAATTTTCCTCGCTAGCGCTAGCGCATCCAGCAGAGCTTGATTCGCTCCTTGTCCTTTGAACGGACTCATCGGATGAGCCGCATCTCCGATCAGAGTCACTTTAGCCCCTTTCTCCAACAATTCTGGCTCGAGTAGTGCTCGGTCATACACAGGATAACCAGACACTTGATCTTTCTTGGTTGCAGCTAAAATCTGAGGGATGGGACTGTGCCACTGAGTTCTACGCAATGCTTCATCTTTAAGTGCTTGAGCCCCTTGTTCGCTCAACACCTTAGCCTCTTTCTCTGGCATTGGGAAACTAAGCTGCCACATTACCGAGTTTGACGCATAAGGCATCATGTAGATCCGCTCATGGCCATTGGCTGTTTGGAATACCGTGGCTGAGTCAAGTAAAGAGCTCTCAAGCCCGTCGAGATCCTTTAAAGGACAAATACCCAAGATCACAATACAGCCTAGATAGCGTAAGGGGGTGATGTCCTCGCCAATCAGTAAATTACGTACCGAGCTACGAATACCATCAGCTCCTACTACAAGATCTGCTTTGGCACTTTTCATCTCGTCCTTCACTTGAAAGCTCAGTTCAACGGCTTCAGCATCACATTCTTTAAAGTCCACTAACTGGTGGCCCCACTGTACTGCGTCATGTCCACGGAGTTGTTCAAGCAAAGCTAAGCGTAACGACTGCCGTGCGATATGCACATTTCTACGTTTCACCGAAGCTTTTACCTCTGTGGGGCGCCACTTTCTGATCCCCCATTCACCGATTACTTTTCCTTCTGTGGTATGAACCACATGTCTTGTTGAAATTACACCTTCTTCTAACGATAAAAGGCCTAACCCTTCGATTGCTTTACTTGCTTGTTGCAAAGTGAGGCCATAACCCTGAGATCGAGTACCGAAGCCGCTATCGCGTTCATAAAGCGTAAAAGGGATCCCGCGGTGCAAACAAGCCACAGCTAACGCTACACCTCCTATGCCCCCTCCAATAATAGCAATGTGAGGGAAATTTTCTTTATCTGCAGTAGGAATATCAGCAGAATGAACCAAGCCGGTTCCGGAACAGTTCAAGCAGTCATAGAGGTGACCCTTAGAACGAACTGGGGCAGTGCCTGCTAAATTCGTTTTTTCAAATAGCGCTAATTCTCTCTGATACTGGAGTCGCAATTTCTTGCGGGGCCTTTTGCTTTTTTTTCCACGCCCCTGACATTCCTGACAAGTAGTCCAGTTATCACCTTTATTTTTCAACTCTTACTTCCTTTTTATTCAACAAGATTCTGACTTCCCTCCTATTAAGGGAAAACTTAGTTGATACAACGGATGCTGCGCCTAATAGTATCGATATGATGCAGACTTTCATTATTCATATATTAAAAACCAATATACCTAATGTTTCTAACACGAACAAAGTGTTCTTTACCTTTTTTTGATTGAAGATCTTCTCTGATCACTCGCTGCGCATGAGCGGCTATCAATTTTTTGTTGGATTTAATATTCGATAATTGTAAAAAAAATGGCGAGATATTAATGGTTGTAGGCAGTTTTTTGATAGCTTTTTAGAAGTGACAACCCTAGTATTTTGTTAAGTTTACTGAATATGGTTATCGAAATTGACATCTAAACAACTCAGATCAAAAATTAAAAACTCAGTACAAGTTATTGCTTTAATTGCATTTGGGCTAGCTATAGGTATAGGCGCACAAAAGGCTTATGGCTGGTATATGGCACCACCAGCATACATAACAGTTGATGCTAGTGCTCATTTTGAAAATACTGCCGAGAGCGTAGTGATATATACCACCAGTTGGTGTCCTTTTTGTAAAAAAGCAAAAGCATATTTAACCGCAAACAATATAGAGTTTATCGAAAGAGATATAGAGCAAGGTGATGAGCGTATTAAAAAGCTTTATCAATCTATTGGCTTGAAAGGCGTGCCTAAAATAGTTATTGGCGATAAAGCGATAAATGGCTTTAATTTACCACTAGTGGAGCAAGAATTGGTCGCACAAAAACTAATGTCTAAGAGTAGTTAAAGCATTGTTACTTTGAGAAAATAATGATGCCGAATAGGGAAACCGTAACTTGCGGTTTTTTATTATAATCGTGGTATAACCCACAACATATGGTGAAGGAATATATATGATTTTATCAAAAAAAATAAAAACAGTCTTATTTAGCGTTGCAATGGGAGTTGGCTTAAGTTTATCTGCTGGCGCTTCGGGTTTCTTCCCCGGCTGTGAAAATGAATTTGAGTTATGTTTAGAGAATGGTGGCAGTCTGAATTCTTGCTCCCAAGCGCTAAACCGTTGTAACTACATGTGTGACCGTGGTAAGTGGCGAGCAGAGTTTTGTTACTAATACTATTTACAGATAGGTGTATTATACGGGGTGGATCCGACTATTAGAGATTAATCCTGAGACTCAACAACTAAAATAGAGCGGTTGAGTCTATCTTAAATCAAGTCTCCCTTTACTTGTCGCCGCCCTAAAGTTCACAGTAACCTCAAGAAGCTAAATTTCATTTTAAGCATGAACATAAACGATTACGTGATCTGTTTTGACTTTGCAATTGGACAAGTTTACGCAATAAAAGTATGACAGATGAGCTTATAGAGCTAGCACAAAGAATATTTTGATTTAAATTGATTTCAAGGTAGGTCTTATGTGTTTTGTGAAAGAGGAAATACGTAAAGTGGCGATATTGGAGTTCGAGGAATTATTGCTAATGCACTCCATTTTCAGACTATTATACACCGAACTAAATAAGCACTTTTTAGCTTTAAGTTTATAGACTCTAGAGTTCCAAATTCCACAATATTCGAACCTCTTGAATTAACGCCTTTATTACGGGCTCATTCACTCTACCTTTAGCAATAACAAAATGTACTGTAGTGAAAAACCTACGGGTCGTAATTACTTGAACTGTCTTGCTATTTCCAGCAAAAATAGCTTCTTATTTTTCTAGAAAACTCAGCCCTAGACCACTGTTAACTAATGCTAATCGAGTGCCGTCATCACTTGTTTTTAATAATGAAGGAATATCATTGCCAAGCTTGGTTTTTAATAAAGTATCAAAAGGGCTGTAGTCAGCCATCATAATCCACTGCTGAGTTCTAAAGTCTGCTTGAGTCAATATTTTACTGTAATCAAATGTTATGGGTGCGACTGTTGTTATTTGTTGTTCCATAACAGCTACACCGGCGAAGTCCTCGGAAATATCACCAAAAATAAAGCCACCATCTAATTTATGTTCTCTAATTTCGTTAATGGTATGTCCTGTTGGTTGTTAGCTGCTAAATTTATAAAAGGGCTGTAAGCAAGTTGAATAGTGTGCGTATGGGTAAAATAATGATTCAGTTATATAAAACTACGGATCTCATTATGGATTTAGGAGATTAGTTTATGTTGATTATTGCGGCTTAATAATTGCTATATATTTTATAGTGTCAATTTTTTGCTAAGTACCCATATGATAAATAACATTAATTCTTACAGCGGTAATTATAATCTAAACTCTACTGCGTCAACGGGTATTGATGAAATTATTGAAGCGCATAATAAATCGAAAGCCACAACCGATGAAGCGGTATCAAACACTAATGAAAATTTATATCTGAGTAGCCGAGCTAAAAAAATAAATGCTATTAGTACAGAATTTTTCAGTAATGGTGCAATGAACTTTAATGACGTAAATTCTCTTAAAGAAAGGGCGTATGAGCTAGGTTTAATTTCTAAACAAGAATATGCGCAATTAACTGATTCTGATTTGCCCGATGAAGGTTCAGATATCAATGTTGAGATATCTAGCCAAACGTTAGCAAGCTTTGCTGGTAACTTTGTTGAACGTTTAGATGAAGCGGAAGTTGATGATAGTGAGGCTGAAGAAGCTAGTAAAAAATTATTAGCTTTAAAGGAAGCTCTAACCGCAGCAAAGATACTTCTTTCTGACGTAGACACGGCAAAGAATGCACCTGACTTTAAAGAGTCACTCAGTGCTACTTTATCTTCGCTTAGAGAAACGATAAATGATGACACCTTTGAAATTCTCCCTTTAGATGACAAAGTAGGGATCAGTAAGGTTTATCAAGCACTTGAAATTGTGGATAAAATTTCACATAAACGTTTAAGTAACGAAAAAGTTGATCGCTATATACAATTTTCACTTGATTAAACACTCCTTGTTACCTGACTTTGAAGCGGATAGGTAATAAAAATTTATGCATAATAGAGTTGCTCTAACTAAACATGCTATACGGTAGGTGCAGAAATAATTGCGTGTAGATTCGCCATGAAATTTTAAAGTTGCTATGGTCGATTATTTGGCCTATCCACCAAGGGTATAGCCATGCCCATTCGAGTCTAAAATCACAATTGCGTAAGTATTCTATCCGCCAAACATTTATTACTCTTTGAAATATAACGCTTACCTACCTAAGAACATCACCTAAAATCAAGTCACTATTCTTAGTCTGCTTTGTAGGAATGCGGAGTGAGTCACTAAATAAAGGAGCTATCACCTAATTTTCTCTTAGCGTTTTTAATAATGTTAGTGATATTCAGCCGAGGTTTATTTTCGTTATATTTGAAATATCCTATGCAGCCTATCGATTAACGGTAAAAATATATTGTTATTCGGTTCTTTAATAGGTATGTTACTACACACCGAATTAACGAGAAAATTATGTATTTGTTATTTTCACGTTAGTCATCAATATTAATAAATCATGGAATATATATGCTTAATAAAAAATCGTTTTTATTGATAATAACTAGCCTTATTTCAAATAATTTGTTGGCTAATACACTGGATTGTCAGGAATTATCAATACCCATTGAATTCGATCCTCAAGGCTTACCATTAGTTGAATTAAATATTAATGATGTTAAACATAAAGCTTTATTAGATATTGGTTCCTCGGAAGGTATTCACCTACCTGTTAAAGAGATAGTCAAAATACCGGAAGTAAAATATACAGGTACTTCTGTTAAAAGCTCAAATATTAAAGGTGAAGTCTTTGAAGCCAAAGCCTTTGTAATATCCTCATTAAAAATAAACTGTGCAACTTTTACAAATATGCGAGGCCTAGAACTAGCTCCTTGGGCTGCATCTATTGGCGAAGGTAATGTTGATGAAGCCGCGGAACAAATTGTCATTGGGCGAGGATTTTTCAAAGGGAAAAAAATAACTATAAATTATTCGGATAAAACTTTAATAATAAAAAACAGTTCGAATAAAGTGGCTTCATCAAAGCCAAATAATTACGCTATGCCTTATAGAATTAACAAAGAAGGCATTAGCATTGAAATGACCTCCCCAAATGCAAACTATCAAATGATTTTAGATACAGGAGCTTCCAATTCAATTTTTGTCGCTAACAAAGTTAGTCTTAAAGAAAGTTTGACGACATGTGATTATAACTTGGGGCCGAATGTTAAATGTGAAATGTATGACTCAAGCTTAAAAGTGTTCGGACACGACTTTCAATCAAGTATTCTGTTATTTCCAATAGATGAGCGTTTTAAAATGGACGGTATTCTAGGTAGTGACTTTTTTAATAATTTTATCGTAGAGATTGATTTTTTAAAGAAGAGCATAGCTTTAACACCGATAAACAATAAGGTTGAGAAAGAAGCGACTGACTTACAACCTACAGAACAACAAAATGGCAAATTAAAACAGGCGAAATTACATATAACAAAACTTAAATAAAATGAAAAACAACCAAAACAGAAGCAATATAATAGCCGATGAAATTTACAAAAAATATCAGTTACAACTAAAGCAAAACATAGTGATAGGAGAAATTGAATCACTTCTTAAAAAGCACCCTGACTTAAAAAATAATATATCTTTTACGTTAGGCTTATTGTCTTTGAATGATGCAAGGGCTGTTTTATCAATACTATTGAATGAAGTAAAACAATTAAATGGAGGTTGGAAAAAAAGATATAAGAAAGAGTACTGGCATTTTATTCAAAACCTGAATTCGGATAATAAGCAAAGCAATTTTAAATCTGTTGTTTTTTTATCCTTAATATTTTTACTTGTTCAACATGATAATAAGTTAAAGCAGATAGAAAAGATTAAAGAACTAAAATTAAAAAAATGATTGAAAGCAATATATCTGATTTTATTATAAAAAATAATAAAACATTACTGATTATAAAAGTTAAAAATAACAGAAAAAACAAGTTGTAGAGTCTAGTTTCTTATAGATATGATACTAAATGTGAGTAAATTTATATGAATAAACTTTTACCTTTTATTTGCTATAAATCAATTTAAAACGAGCGGTAGAATCATTTATTTAGTGTCCGTTTTTTTTACACTACATCAAAGGTTTGTTTTGGTTTTTTTTATAGTATTGTTTTTTATTGTTTTTTTGTTTTGGTGTATTTATTGCTTGGTGTTAGTAGTCAATTCAAATTTAACAAGGAATAATGGAATGAAATTTAAAAATATATTCGCTTCACTTTGTTTACTCGCACTCTCCTCAACTGCATCAGCAGGTTTAATTACATTTGATGATATAGGCAATCAAAATCAAGCTAATTTTCTAGGCCAACATGCTGGATATAACTTTTCATCACCTCTAGCGGTGATAGATTTAGTTGGTACTGGTAGTTGGAATATGGGTACCGTTTCTGGTGATTTTGGTGTGTTGAGCAACGGTTATTGTAATTTTTGTAGTATCACTGCAATTGATAGTTCTGACTTTTACTTTGGTGGGGTATGGGCTAAAAGGTGGGCAACTGCAACAGACTCTGGTGGTAATGACAGTTTGTTCGGCTCTATGAGAGGTATGAATGACGGGCAGGTTGTATGGCAAGTATCAACTGGCTTAAATGGTTCATATAAGCATTTTGCAGCTCAGAATATTGCCATTGACTCATTACAGCTTAATTTTGGTCATTTCTTTCTTATTGATGACTTGACTCTGTCAAGTACATCAACAGATGTTCCAGAACCATCTTCTTTAGCTATTTTGGGTTTAGGTCTTTTAGGTTTAGTACGTTTCCGTAAAAAAGCTTAATTACCTGCTTTTGTAGGAGCAATTAACTAAGTATAAATATTAATGGCACCCTTTGGTGCCATTTTACTTTCTACTCTTTTTCTGTTGTTTCTTCTTTTCCTCTTCTTTCGTATTTTACAGCGATATCTTCGGTTGTAATACGATTATATATTTTATTAAGCACATCTAAATTCGTATGACCAGAAACTTTAGCAACTTCTGAAATATCCCCCCGTCTTTGATTAAGGTGGTTATCCATTCGCTTTACTTTGCAAGTGATACCTTTTGTTAGGTGGGGATCTTAATATATTGAACGGAATTTCAGGAAAGCCAGGGGGCGGAAAGTCTTATGAAGCTGTGGTTACTCATATCATTAAAGTTATCACGGTTAATAAAAGAAAAGTTGTCACCAATCTCCCTTTAAACATTGAACATTTTTGCTCTGTTTATGGTGAGTATTGTCGGGATTTAATTGTCGTTGTTGATGGCCAGTTCCATAACTATGGCGGAGAACGTCCATTTTCAAAAAAAGAACATTATTTACAATATGAAGATTGGGCGAATGAAAAGGGTCAAAAGGTTTATTTCTTTATTGATGAATGTCACCTAGCGATGCCAATGCAAGGAACAGGCAAAGCGCTTTGCGAATTCTATTCTATGCACCGGCATTATGGTTTCGACATGATGCTTATTACGCAGAATTTTAGAAAAGTTAATCGTGACATTAGAGATATGATACAAAACCATTATCGAGCGATTAAAAAATCTATGATGGGTCAAGATGATAAATACATTTTAAAAATTCATGATGGTGCGTCCAGCAGTAAAGCTTCTGAGGTTGCAACGCATGAAAGAACCTACGAGAAAAAGTATTTTGCTTTCTATCAGTCTCATACTAAATCGGATGTTAGTGTCGATGAATCAAAGTCAGCAGATATAAAAACATGGTATTCACATTGGTCGATTAAAGCCTCGGTCTGTTTTTTTGTTTTTGCTATTTTTATATTCACTAAAGCCTTTTCTGATATGTCAGAAAAACCAACCCCAAAAAGGTTTGGTGAGCTTGAACCCACTATCGAGAAACCAGTAGATTCAAATAATAAAGGGTCTTTTGATGAACTTGCTCCTAAGCCCAGTTTAAAAAAACAATTACCTAAAAATCCGTTAACAGAGCGCGACAACGAATATCTTGAAATGGTGGCAAAGTCTAAAAAATATCATCCCTACTATAAGGTTTCTTTGTCTATTTCGGGTTATGCGGAATACAAGGAAGATGGAAGACGAACAAAGACTGTTTATTTTTCAGCGAATCAGAACGGACAGCATGTCTTTACGTTGAAACGTATTGACCTCTTATTGGCGGGTTACGATGTCAGGGTTTTAACAGCCTGCGCGGTACGGATTAAATATTTAGATTATGAAGACTTTATTACCTGTGATGCGCCTCGTCAGGGAATGGGCGTTCCAGTCGTTGGAGAGCTAGCCAGTAACTAGAGGGTTTTTAGCATCGCAGATATAAACTGCTTTGTTCTCACGTCAACAGATTAGCTTGCGATGTTTGAGGAGTCTTTCCCACTTTCAGCAAGCCATATACTAAAGGGCGCACGGTGTTTCATTGATTACCGAACATCTCTAATGCCGTGCAAAATCACCTTTGAAATCCACCTTTACCATCCTGCTAAACTTGTCTTTTTTCACTTAATCTTACTGATTTTATCTTTTTTGTATATTTTGAAGGGAGGGACCCGCTTGCGGGAGGGACTCAACAAATATGCAAAAAAATACCCCGTACTGTATTACGGGGTATAACTCCTACCATTTTGTTCGCTTCCAGCCATTACTTGTTTTTTTTCGTTTTGTAATACATAGTTAGCATGACAAATAACAAGGAATGTTAATGATGACTACTGATGATTTTTCTCGCCTCAACTCCCTCTATGAAAAAGCAATGAACGAAACCGCCTCACGAAATGAATTAAAAGAATTTAACGAACTACTGGATGAATGGAATGAATGTGTGGAATTCAATCTCTTAAATGGTTTTAGCGATTTATAACTAAAACCTTACCTTTAATCAAAACTACTTGTAATTAATAAGTTTATAAAATCTATATGTGGCAAGTACTTAGTGTGTGTGTTAAAAAATGAAAATTAAATACCTGTCAATTTATTACAGAAATTTTCTATCTAATAATATTGTTATGTAACTACGGAGGATTTAAAAAATGGAAGTATTAATAGGTGTAATAGTGTTTTTTGCAATTGCGTTATTCTGGATCATTCCAATTATCATGCTAGTTAAATCGAAGCGTACGTCAGGAAGCACTAAAGTTCTCTGGCTTTTAGCTGTGATATTTATTTCTTGGTTTGCATGGTTGGGCTACATTTTACTAGTCCCTAGAACTCAACCAATAAAAAGGTTTGCTAATTCGTAGTACGCGTTACATAACAAGTGACTATGGTGTCAATTACTAATTATTATTCATTTTTGGATCCCAGTAGACACCGTCTCTCACCATCGAATTTAAGATCACAATCATCTTTCTAACACATGCAATAATAGCTATTTTTTT
>Ga0209396_1001453_pt1 | contig 26323 bp, 22 predicted proteins | sample GOMGulsemesocosm_6_FD_184638 | JGI IMG/M metagenome (GOLD analysis project Ga0209396, IMG submission 184638) | Methane-oxidizing microbial communities from mesocosms in the Gulf of Mexico - GOM8C Gulf of Mexico (SPAdes) (version 2) | ecosystem: Environmental > Aquatic > Marine > Cold seeps... | reverse complement strand
TAGCTTTTTTCACTGCCCTGTAGGTGTATTTAACCGTTATTCTGTTCATTTTGATGAAGGGAATAACTATGTCAACGGCACCTATATCTATGCGTAAATTAAAAGAGATCCTTAGACTCAAATACGGCTGCTCAATGAGCCACCGTCAAGTCGCTAAAAGTTTATCCATTTCCCCTTCAGTGGTATCTCGTTATGCCAATCGAGCAGCCCAAATGGGGATCATCTCATGGCCGTTATCTGAGGAATGGGATGATGTGACTCTTCATCAAAAATTTCTACACACGACCGTCAAAACCGATCCACAAATAACCACCCCAGATTGGTCGGTGCTCCATCAAGAACTCAAGCCAAAAACAATGACTCTGCAATTGCTATGGGAAGAATACAGAGAGCGAAACTGCAATAAATTCTACAGTTACAATCACTTCTGTCGGCTATATAAAAAATGGCTTGGCTGTCAAAAACCATCGATGCGACAACAACATAAAGCGGGTGAAAAACTATTTATTGATTACTGTGGGCCGACGATGAACATCATTGATCCGACAACCGGTGAAGTTAAAACGGCACAAATTTTTGTTGCCGTGATGGGCGCTTCTAATTATACCTATGCTGAAGCAACATGGAGCCAGGGACTGGAAGATTGGGTGATGAGCCATGCTCGCTGTTTCACCTTTTTAGGTGGTGTTCCAGAGCTCTTGATCCCAGACAATTTAAAAAGCGGTACAACCAGAGCGTGCCGCTATGATCCCGATATTAACCCGACGTATTCACAGATGGCCGCGCATTATAATACGGTTATCGTGCCAGCTCGCCCTTACAAACCCAAAGATAAAGCTAAAGCTGAAGTGACGGTACAGATCGTAGAACGTTGGATCATGGCAGCATTGAGACATGACGACTTTTTTTCTTTGCGGCAATTAAATATCCGGATCGAAGAATTGCTACTTGAGCTCAATCAACGGGCCATGAAAGTACATCCTGGTACGCGTCATTCACAATTTATCACCATCGATAAACCAGAATTGAAACCCTTACCCATTGAACCTTATATCTATACCCAAGTGAAAACGGTCACCGTGCATATCGATTATCACATTGATATAGAAAAGCATTACTACTCTGTCCCACATTCACTGATAAAGAAAAAGCTCGAAGCCCATATTTCCGGTGAACTCGTCACTGTATACCATCAGGGAATTTGTGTGGCCGTGCATCCACGATCTCACAAACGCGGCGCACACAGCACGCTTGATGCTCATATGCCTGTTGCACATCGAAAACAAGGGGAATGGTCACCGCAACGATTTGAAAAGTGGGCACAAGATATTGGCCCTAAAACAGAAGAGCTCGTCACTCTGTTAATGCAAGAAAGGCCGCATCCCGAGCAAGCTTATCGCGTTTGTCTGGGATTACTAGCGCTAGGTAAACAATACACTACACCGCGCTTAGAAGCCGCGTGTGAACGCGCTATACATACAGGGATAAGAAGATTAGCAGGTATCAAATCTATTCTTAAAAAAGGCCTAGATAGCCAACCACTACCAGAGCAACAGTTAGATCTATTGGCAGAAATAGAACACAACAATGTGCGTGGAAATTCGTATTATCATTAAGGGGAATGAGATGAAAAAAATTTATAATCAACTGACTACGCTTGGTTTGTCCGGCATCAAAGATGCCCTAACATTACAGACTGAACAGCCAGCGCATTACCGAGAACTCGCGTTCGAAGAAAGGCTAAGCTTACTGCTTGATAACGAACTCAACGCACGTTCACAACGTAAAATAATGCGTTTAACACGGCAAGCAAAATTCAGGATCCAAGCTGGCATAGAGCAATTGGATTATCGCGCTAAGCGTAACCTGAATAAGTCGCAGATCCGAACCTTAGCACAGGGCGAGTGGTTGCGATTACATCAAAATATATTGATCACCGGGGCTACTGGGTGCGGCAAAACATACCTTGCCTGCGCCTTCGGGCATCAGCATTGCCAACAAGGGCAAAGCGTATTTTATTTCAGGCTAAAAGAACTACTCGAAAAAATGTTTTTTGCACAGGCTGACGGAACCTATCGAAAACTCATAGGAAAGTTAACCAATGCAGATTTACTGATCTTGGATGATTGGGGACTGGAGCCATTAAATGCCCAGCAACGAAGTGACTTACTTGAACTTATTGATGCCAGATATGACAGTAAATCGACTTTAATTGCCAGCCAATTACCGCAAGAGCATTGGTACAAAATGATCGGTGAATCGACGCATGCCGATGCAATTCTGGATCGACTGGTACATGGCTCGATAAAAATAGAATTAGAGGGTGAATCAATGCGAAAAATGGCCAATAACTTGACTGATGGAGATCACTCAGTATAAATTAAACCTAGCTCTACAGGCGGAGAAAAAAGTGATCTCCATGAATGTTATTGAGCGATCTTCTTCATGTTAATACGCAGATTATCAAGTTACAATTTCAGCCGCTAGTATTTCATATCTACACTACCCGTCTGAAAATCAATTTGTGACTTTAGCCTATGAAGATAAGTGGCCTGAAGTGGGTGATTATGATTTTAATGATGTAGCTATGTTATATCGCGTCACTCAGGTCATTCAATACGACACCAATAAAAACCAAGTCGTTCGTTTTGACATTACCGGAAAGTTACTTGCTTATGGCGCAAGTTATTCGAATGTTTTTGCAATACAGCTCCCTGGTATTTTACGCTCAAATATTGATGATGCTTCAGATAGCTTGTCACCGATATTTTATCGCACAGCTTTAAAACTACCTTGGGCAATAAAAATTGGTGGTGAATGGCAAGTCCCATTAGAACAAGTTGATATTACAGTAGACAGGCTATCAATCAATTTTGGAGATTACGATGCAATATTCATATTCATATTCATTAATGCTAATAACAATGTCTTTACTCATGTCAGCCTGTGGTGGCGGGGGTGGCGGCGAAACAACAAACACTGTGGCACCGACAGTTGACGGCTCACTGCAACGACTTGCTAACACAGACGACAGTTTTATACCGGAAAGTAATGAGGGTAATAAGTTGTCTAACTTAACCGCATCTAACGATCAAACGTTCCTTGCTTCAAAGAAAATAAACGTTGATCTAAACTTTTCAACGACGACGACCTGCTACCTGAATATCTATAATCAATACACGGTTGAAAATAACCAGATTACACCACAACAAGATAGCCTAGTTTTACAGTTAACCTCTAATGATTGCGCTTACAACGGACCGATTACTGTCATTAGCCAACAACAGGAAGTGCTTATAGAAGTACTAGAAATTAATGTCTCACCTCGGTTTTTCACCTCGAATCTAGAAACAATGGTGTTGGTTGAGATTTAACACCAGATAAGTGCACCATTAAAATAACGAAACGTTATAAATTATTTCTTTAGAAACGCTTTATCCATGCGTTTAAAGGCATTGGTCAATATGTCTGCTAACTCAGTATACCGAGGATTTTTCACCGCAGGCTTTAACTCACAACCTTTTTCTAGTAAGCCTTTATGTAACTCATGATACCAACTCGCTAAAGATACAGGTAATAATTCACCTGAACGCTTACCTAGCCAGTACAAACCTTGAATAGGTAAAGTCACAAATAATAAAGCGATAGCGATACTACTTGGCCATTGCGCCAAATCTGCATATTGTAATTGCAAAAACAATGTTAATACGGCCAACGCAGGCATCACTTTAAAGCCTAATTTTGTGGCTGTAATAATGTTATTTTCAGGAAACATCACAGCTAATTCTTTCTTCATTGGCCAACGTTGTAAATAGCTTTGACCTTGTTGTAATACATTCATTGGCAAACTCCCGTGAAATCATGCTCTAAGACAAATAACTCAACACGCTGTCATCTTAATTAAGAGATAAAATACTAACTTAAAGCCATACATAGTGTCTAGATCAACTTTATTATAAATATACTTTGAGATATCCATCTATAGCAAGTAAACTATGAAGCAGTTAACACTTTAAGGATAAACGTGAGTGACAACGCTCACGTTTTTATGAACTAGTCATTTATATAGATGGATAATACACTTAGTCAGCTGGTTTTAGTAACCACTTGATAAGCGTAAAATATGACAGTGTGAACCCATTAGTAAGCATTGAATTTTAAACTATGCTTTTTAAAAGATACGATACCTAACCTAATAACGCTAGGCATTGTTATCAGTTATTTTCTTGATTAATTCATAAATAGGTTTTTACGCATGAGTAAACTCGTTTTAGTTCTAAACTGTGGTAGTTCTTCGCTTAAATTTGCGGTACTAGATTCTGTAACTGGTGATGAAAAATTATCAGGCCTTGCAGAATGCTTTAACTTAGAAGACGCACGTATCAAATGGAAACTTGACGGTAAAAAAGCGGCAGCTGATTTAGGCGCATTCGCTTCACACAGAGAAGCTGTTGAATTCATTGTAAACAACATCTTAAACGAAAAACAAGAAATGAGCGATGCTATCGTAGCTATCGGTCATCGCGTAGTACACGGCGGCGAGAAGTTTACTAAATCAGTAATCATCGACGACACTGTAATTAAAGGTATCGAAGAGTGTGCGACACTTGCTCCATTGCATAACCCTGCTCACCTTATCGGTATTCGTGCAGCGCAAGCGGCATTCCCAACACTACCACAAGTAGCTGTTTTCGATACTGCCTTCCACCAGTCAATGCCTGAAAAAGCATACCTTTACGCTCTACCGTACAAACTATACCGTGAAAATTCTATCCGTCGTTACGGCATGCACGGTACTAGCCATCTATTCATCGGTCGTGAAGCTGCAGGCATCTTAGGCAAAAAAGTTGAAGAAACTAACATCATCAACTGTCACCTAGGTAACGGCGCTTCTGTTTGTGCTATTAAAGATGGTCAATCTGTAGACACAAGCATGGGCATGACACCACTTGAAGGCCTAGTAATGGGTACGCGTAGTGGTGATATCGATCCGAGCATCATCCATCACCTAGTTAGCCAATGTAACTACACGCTTGACGAAGTGAACAGCCTACTTAACAAGCAAAGTGGCCTGCTAGGTGTGTCTGAACTATCAAGTGACTGTCGTGCAATCGAAGACGGTTATTCTGAAGGGCACGTTGGCGCTCGACGCGCAATGGACCTATTCTGCTACCGTCTAGCTAAATATGTTGCTTCATACGCTGCTGCACTTGGCCGTATTGATGCTATCGTATTCACTGGTGGTATCGGTGAAAACTCTGATCTAATCCGTAAAATTGTGCTTGAGCAACTAGCTATCTTCGGTATCGAAGTTGATGAAGAGCGTAACCTTGCAGCACGTTTCGGCGGCGAAGGTACAATTACGACTGATAACAGTAAAGTAAAAGCAATGGTTATTTCTACGAATGAAGAACTAGTTATTGCACAAGACGCAGTTAGCTTAATCTAATTCGACTTATTCTAATAAAGGTGTTTCGACACCTTTATTTCTTTTTATCCCAAACCTTAAGGGGACGCTAGTGGCTCGCACTATCATGCTTATCCCAGTTGGCGTTGGCGTAGGTGTAACTTCTGTTAGCCTAGGTATGGTTCGTGCGTTTGAACGCAACGGCCTAAACGTGAACTTTTTCAAACCTGTTGCTCAACCTCGCCAAGGCGAAAAAGGCCCTGAGTTATCAACAGAAATCATTCGTCAAGGCACGAATGCTAATCCAGCTACACCTTTCACTTTATCTCATGCCGAAAAATTAATTGGTTCAGGTAAAACTGACGAATTATTAGAAGATATCGTTGAACGTTTTGAATCGCATATGGTTGATGCTGAGATCGTTGTTGTTGAAGGTCTAGTTCCAACATCAAAACAGCCTTTCGCAAACAATGTTAACTACAACATTGCTAAAGCACTTGATGCTGAAATGATTTTTGTAACCAACCCAGGTACAGATTCATCTCAACAGCTAAAAGACCGCTTAGAAATTGCTTGTTCAAACTTCGGTGGTGGTAAAAACAAAAGCATCATCGGTTGTGTGATCAACAAAGTTGGCGCACCACTTGATGAAGCGGGTCGTAGCCGTCCAGATCTAGCTGAAATGTTTGAAGCGAATTCAAGCAACGCTAGCCACAACTTGGAAGTACTACAAGTATTTGGCAAAAGCCCAATGCCTATCCTAGGCTGCATCCCTTGGAATGCTGAACTTATTGCACCACGTGCAAAAGATCTTGCTGCGCATTTAAATGCCGACATCTTAAACCAAGGTGAACTCGACGAGCGTCGTTTACACGGTATCACTTTTTGTGCACGTTCAATTCCAAACATGCTTGAACACTTCCGCCCTGGTAGCTTACTTGTTACATCTGGCGATCGTGCAGACGTTATCGTGGCAGCATGTCTTGCGGCAATGAACGGCGTTAAAATCGGCGCATTATTGCTAACAGGTGATGAGCGTCCTGATGCAAACATCATGAAGCTTTGCCAGCAAGCAATGGACACAGGTTTGCCAATCTTAATGACACCAACTAATACTTGGCAGACTTCATTAACATTGCAAAACTTCAATCTTGATATTCCTGCTGATGACAAACAGCGCATCGAAGAAGTTCAAGATTACATTGCAAGTCACATCGACAAACAATGGATCGAAACCCTAACTAAAGGTACACAGCGTACACGTCGTTTATCGCCACCAGCATTCCGTTACCAGTTAACTGAACTTGCTCGCCAAGCGAAAAAACGTGTCGTACTACCTGAAGGTGAAGAGCCACGTACAATTCAAGCAGCAAACATCTGTGCTGAACGTGGCATTGCAACACCTGTACTTATCGGTAACCCTGCGGAAATCCGTCGTGTAGCTGAAAGCCAAGGTATTGTTCTTTCTGACGGTGTTGAGTTAGTAGATCCAGTAACTTGTCGTGAAAAATACGTAGCACCTATGTGTGAACTACGTAAAGCGAAAGGCTTGACTGAAGTTGTTGCTCGTGAACAACTAGAAGATGCAGTAGTACTTGGTACTATGATGCTAGAGCAAGAAGAAGTTGACGGCCTAGTCTCTGGTGCTGTACACACAACGGCTAACACGATCCGTCCTGCACTACAGTTGATTAAGACGGCACCGGGTTCAAACCTAGTTTCATCAATCTTCTTCATGCTACTACCAGATCAAGTATTAGTATACGGTGACTGTGCGATCAACCCAGATCCAAATGCAGATCAACTGGCAGATATTGCCATTCAATCTGCTGATTCTGCTAAAGCATTCGGTATCGACCCACGTGTGGCAATGATCTCTTACTCTACTGGTTCATCTGGCCAAGGTAGTGATGTAGAGAAAGTACGTGAAGCAACTAAAATTGCACAAGAGCGTCGCCCAGATCTTATCATTGACGGCCCATTACAATACGATGCGGCAATCATGGAAAATGTTGCGAAGAGCAAAGCGCCAAACAGCCCTGTTGCTGGTAAAGCGACTGTATTCGTATTCCCAGATTTAAACACGGGTAACACAACATACAAAGCAGTACAGCGTTCAGCGAACCTGATCTCAATTGGCCCTATGCTGCAAGGCATGCGTAAACCAGTGAACGATCTATCTCGCGGTGCATTAGTTGACGATATCGTTTACACAATCGCACTAACAGCGATTCAAGCGAAACAGCTAAAAGGTTAATCGGCTTATCTCTTAGAACATTTATCTTTTAAGAAATTTATCGGTTAATTATGTAAAAGGCTCCCTAAGGAGCCTTTTTTATACTTTTAACATACTGAATTAATTTAAATTTAATGATGCTAAGAACATCAAAATCAATCCTTTTTTTGCACATAGATCACAACCTTTTGATTTATTACTAACTTCACTCGCATCGGGCGAGTCCGGTGCATTTACGATTATATTAACTTGGGCTACCGCTGTGCTGGCGTGTAAGTAATGCTGTCTTGACCGTTAGCAACACCACCATCACCATCACCATCACCATCACCATCACCATTCAGACCACCATCTTTAAGCTGCAGTTGCACACACTTTATAACCGATATTCTTCATTCTAATCTTAGAGCTGTTATGTTTCACTCTCCAATTCACGATGAGCATCGCTAATTTAGCCTTTTTTGATTTGAACAATGCATTAGCGAGCCTTTCAAAAAATAGAGCTCAGAGAGCGTCTGAAGCTGAAGACATAGGTGGTAATATAACAATTGTGAATAACTCACCTGAAATCGCTATTTTCATATAACTTAAATGTATAAAAGCGAGATTTTTTAAATATATTTAATTGATAAGAAACACTTGCATTTCAAATTAACATCTAAAAATTACATATTACCACCATAAAAACAACCACTTACAATCAAGCCAAAAGTTAACCCACATTGTTATCCACAGATTTTGTGGATAACAATTTCAATGACTATTTTTATGCACGTTTATCAAGCCCTCGATGGTAGATCCGATGCGTTATCCAGCCGCGGATATAAACAGCCTTTATGCTCACTGCAGGGAAATTGAACTGGGCTACCGTGAACAAAAGCAATATATGTTAGAAATAAAAATGCCGTTCATCTTAAGTGCACGGCATTAGCCATCAGGCTCTTTTTTAATTTCATAATGAAGAGTGTTTGCACAGTGCTATAGAAAGTGACTACGCACCTTCGTTATGTATCTCTAAATTAGCAATTTCTTCTTTTTTCTCTTTGACAGTTTTAGCATCGTCATTACGAATATCATTCAGATTTTGCAAATATGCCGCATCGATATCACCAGTAACGTATTCACCGCTGAACACCGATGTTTCAAACTGAGATATTTCAGGATTGCATTGCGATACCGCAGTAACCAGATCGTCAAGGTCTTGGAAGATAAGTCCATCAGCGCCAATTAACTTAGCGATCTCATTTACATCACGACCATGCGCAATCAGCTCTTCCGAACTCGGCATATCGATACCGTATACGTTTGGATAGCGAACTTCTGGCGCAGCAGAAGCAAGATATACTTTCTTAGCCCCCGCTTCTCTGGCCATCTCAATGATCTGTTCGGAAGTGGTGCCACGTACAATTGAGTCATCTACTAACAGTACGTTTTTACCTTCAAACTCAGAAGAGATAGCGTTAAGCTTACGACGTACAGACTTACGACGTAGCGTTTGCCCTGGCATAATAAACGTACGGCCAATATAGCGGTTTTTAACAAAACCTTGACGATAAGGTTTTGCTAACACTTTAGCAATCTCTAAAGCACTATCACACGATGTTTCAGGAATTGGGATCACAACATCAATGTCTAAATCAGCCCATTCACGCGCTATTTTATGTCCGAGTTTTTCACCCATAGCAAGGCGTGATTCATAGACAGATACTTTATCTAAGGTTGAATCTGGACGAGCAAAATACACAAACTCAAAAATACACGGACAATGTTTGGCATTCTCAACACAGTGAGCACTAAACAGCTGACCTTGGTCGGTGATATAAACAGCTTCACCCGGCTCTATATCACGCATAAAGCGAAAACCAACAGCATCTAATGCCACTGATTCTGATGCCACCATGTATTCGGCATTACCGTCTACATTACGTGTACCAAGTACTAGTGGACGAATACCATTTGGATCGCGAAATGCTAACAAACCATGATTAATTATCAAAGAAACGACAGCGTAAGCGCCGATTGCTTGTTTGTGCACAGCTTTAACAGCAGTAAAGATATCATCTTCTGTTAGACGCAAACTTGGGCATTTATCTAGTTCATGAGCCAGTACATTAAGCAGTACTTCTGAATCTGATGTAGTATTAATATGACGGCGGGCTTTGTGAAATTGATCTTCTTTTAACTGGGGTGCGTTGGTTAAGTTACCGTTATGGGCAAGCGAAATACCAAAGGGAGAGTTAACATAGAAGGGTTGCGCTTCGGCAGCGCTAGAGCTTCCTGCTGTAGGATATCGAACATGCCCGATACCTATATTTCCTTTCAAACGCTGCATATGTTTGGCTTCAAATACATCACTCACCAAACCATTTGCTTTACGTTGCCTAAAGTTCCCATCACTTAAAGTTACAATCCCAGCAGCATCCTGTCCTCGATGCTGCAATACTGTTAATGCATCATAAATATACTGATTAACAGGGGTCGTAGAAACAATACCAACAATTCCACACATAACCTAAATCCTCGTTTATGAATCTTCCATAAAATGCAACTGTAGCGTTTGCCATCACATTTTCAATAACAAACATGGCGTACGATTACAAACGCGGCACGCTATCCCATGCCGCCGCTTGATGTTCAAAAAACCATTTAATTAATGGTCTTAATTCCGTTATCAATGGTGAATTTTGCCACCATTCAGTTTCAGAAAAGCCAGTAAATAACTGCATAAACAGCAGCAATATACAAACAATCAGAACCCCGCGTGCAATACCAAAACACATGCCTAATAATCTATCCGTCCCCGACAAACCCGTTTTTGTTACTAGCTGGCCAAGAATATAATTGAATAATGCCCCTAAGATCAGAGTGGCAATAAACAGCATGCCGATGGCAATACCGTTTTTAACTAATTGCTCACTAAACAGAGCGCTAAATGCATCAAAATTTTCTAAATAAGCCGCGATATCTTGATAATAAAAACGCGCGATAAAGAATGCACCAAACCATGTGCAAAGAGAAAATGCTTCCTTCACAAAACCACGAACCAAACTAATTAATGAAGATAACGCAATCACACCTAAAATAAGGTAATCAATCCATGCCATGACGTGTTCCACTGAGTAAAATTTTGCGCTATTGTAACAACTAAAATATCAGATTGATAATGCTTATAAACAAAAAAAACCGACAAAAATGTCGGCTTTTTAATTACTTGTCTTTAGGGTCAAACTTTTGAATTACACCTTTTAACCCTGTGATTTTTTCTACTTTAGGCTGTAACTTTACCAGCTTATTTCTATCTACGTCGGGACCAACATATAAGCGGTTCAACCTGCCTGCTTGTGGACGCCGCGGTAGCCGATAAGCACTAAAACCAGCTTTACGGATCTTAATGACTAAAGCATCAACACTGTTCGAGTTTTTAAATGCTCCTAAACGAATATGCCAAGCATTACCAACAATCGCTTTTTGCATTTTTGTTGTCTGCCCTGACATTTGCTTCGCCGTTAATACTGGTTTCGCTATTGGGGCAAGTTTAGGCTTAACTTTCTGCACAGGTTTAGCTTTGACTGCTTTTACTACAGTGTCAGCTTTCGATTTTTGAATTTCCGTTTTAGCAACTGTCAGTGGTGCAGATTCTATCACTTCATCCAACGATTCAAAATTAACTGGTTCAGCTGGTTCAGCTAATACAGGACGTAAAGGAATGCTCGCAGTTTCTTCACGATATTTAATCTTTTGCCCATCAAGAATATCAGGCAGAAAGATAATACCAATAGCCACCAAAATAATGGTGCCGACTAAACGATGTTGAAATCTTGATGCCACGTTAGTTAATCACTTATCTGTTGAGTAATTTCAGCTACAGTAAAGAAAGAGCCAAAACCAATAATAATATCATTACAATCAGCAGTTTCGACTGCTACTTGCCAAGCGTGGGCTATTGTATCATGAGTTTTTACTTGGTCGTTAGTCTCATCTTGTCGCGCAGCTCGCAAACCATCGGTAAGTTGTTCTAGCGATGCCGCTCGTGGACTTTGCAATGCTGCAACATGCCATGTATCAATAACGCTACAGAGTTCATTCAAACTAGCGGCGATATCTTTATCTTTTAACATTCCCAAAACGGCAATGACTTTAGCAACGGGTTTATTATGTTGTGCTTGCTCACCCTGAGCTTTTTCTTTTAACTGAATCAGTTGACTAGCAAGGTAACGTGCCGATTCAGGGTTATGCGCCACATCCAAATATTGCTGCGGAGCCATACCCAGACACTGCATACGTCCTGGTAATCGCGCGTTAGCAATACCAGAGTAGATAGCACTATCAGCTACAGATAAAGACAGTGATTTAATCGCTGCAATAGCTGTCGCGGCATTCTGCAGGGGCAATTTCGGTAAACGAATATCAAATAAATTCTGGCCAGAAAAAGCACTATCAAGCGCGCCATTCCAAGACCAAGTCTGCTGATTAGCATCTGCCGTATAGCTATAATCTTGATTAACGGCTCGTAAATTAGCACCAATCTCATTAGCATATTCAGCAATAGTCAAAGGCGGATTTAATACTCCACAGAGCGCCACTTTATCTTTGCGAAAAATGCCCGACTTTTCACGTGCAATAATACGCTTATCAGTCCCTAACCAATCCGCATGATCAATATCAATAGTGGTAATAACAGCAACATCTGCACTAACAATATTGGCGGCATCGTAACGTCCACCTAAGCCAATTTCCAAGATAACGATATCTAATTTTTTATTAGATCCTTTATCTAACTCAGCATTTTGAAATAATTTCAGTGCAGATAAAGTCGTGAATTCAAAATAAGTGAGTGTGGTATCGCCTCGCCCCGCTTCAATAAACTCAAAAGAATCGACATGCGCTTGTTCACTGAGCATTTGGCCATTAACGCGGACTCGTTCACGATAATCTTGAATATGTGGAGAGCTGGTAACACCGACATTGTAGCCAGCATCAAGTAGGATTTGTTCTAAAAAAGCACAAGTAGAACCTTTGCCATTGGTTCCAGCGACCGTAATAACTTGAGCGTTAAACTCGGTAAGTTTTAATTGTTCACCGACAGCACCAACACGGCCAAGACCCATTTCGATATTCGCAGGATGAATATTTTCTAAATAGCAAAGCCAGTCTGCGAGAGACTGGCTTTGCTTGACAGGATTAATTCCATTATTAACTGACATTATTAACTGTTACTCGTTAAAAGTTAGTCCTGTTCGTCACTGCTTTCAGTTGCATTGTTTTCGACAGCATCTTCAATACCAGGCAAGCTGAACGCATCTTCAACTACAGGGAGATTCATCATTTTTCCTAACAAACCCGCAAGTTTGTCACGCATTTGACGACGGTCGACAATCATATCAATTGCGCCTTTCTCTAACAAGAACTCACTGCGCTGGAAACCTTCTGGTAATTTTTCGCGCACGGTTTGTTCAATAACACGAGGACCAGCAAAACCGATGAGTGCTTTAGGTTCAGCAACATGTACATCACCCAGCATAGCTAAACTAGCAGAAACACCTCCCATAGTAGGATCAGTTAATACTGAGATATACGGTAAACCACGGGCAGAAAGTTTCGCCAAGGCAGCACTGGTTTTCGCCATTTGCATTAGTGAGAACAAGGCTTCTTGCATACGCGCACCACCACTGGCACTAAAACAGATAAGCGCACGGTCTTCAGCCATACATACTTTGATTGCTTCAACAAAACGAGCACCAACAACCGAAGCCATTGAACCGCCCATGAATGCAAATTCAAAAGCACAAACAACAACTGGAATACCTTTTACAGTGCCTTTTTCTACGACGATCGCATCTTTTTCATTGGTGTTTTTTTGTGCAGAAGATAGACGGTCTTTATATTTCTTAGTGTCGCGGAATTTTAATTTATCACTAGGCTCAAATTCAGCACCGATTTCAACACGACCCGCTTCATCTAAAAATTTAGCTAAACGTTCACGAGCACCAACACGCATGTGGTGATCACATTTAGGACAAACACTTAAGTTTCGTTCTAATTCGGCACTATAAAGCACTTGTTCACATGATGAACATTTCTTCCAAACGCCTTCAGGAATGTTACGACGTGCTGTTGCGCTCTTACTTTTTGGCAGTATTTTTTCGATCCAGCTCATGAGCCCTACTTATAATTTATTCTAATTAATTGAAGTATAAAATGTTCAATGCGTTGCTAAGATTTACCGTGATAAAATATCAGCAAATAATAAGCAAAAATTAATGCTTAACTTGGTTTCTAACAAACACAAGCATACTTCTCATTTTTTGTTGCGTAATTAAATCATAGATCTATGAATATGTTTATATAAAACTGGTCATACCCTTGTGTTCTGGGATGAAAATACCGCACTAATCTCAAATAACTGAGTTTTATTTCGGTATTTTATTACTGAAAACATTATTTATATTAGCCTATATTTACAGGCTAATAACGTATATCTACAAGCCAGAAGCGTATATTTTTAAACAAGTAGTACATTAAAGCTCTTCAGGTAAAAACAGTGGCCCAATCGGTGGACGAGGAATATTGAATTCACTTGGGTAGTCGACTTCAATCATATAAAGCCCTTGCGCCTTGCTGGTTGCGGCGGCAACAGCACGATCTTTCTGTTCAAGTAGTTCAGCAATCCAGGTTACTGGTTTATTGCCTTTACCGATCTCCATCAGAGAGCCTGCAATATTACGCACCATATGATGTAGAAAGGCATTTGCTTTCACATCGATGATAATATAAGAATTGCGGCGTACAACTTTAATATGCGACATGGTTTTAACTGGGCTTTTTGCTTGACAGTGCTTAGCGCGAAAAGAGGTGAAATCGTGCTCACCTAATAAGCTTTGTGCCGCTTCATGCATTAATTTTTCATCTAAGTCGCCATGATAATAACTCACACCAGCACCTAATATCGCAGGGCGTAAGTTGTTATTAAAAATAATATAACGGTAGCGACGAGCCATTGCACTAAAACGAGCATGAAATTCATCATCTACTTCTTTTGCCCAGCGCACGGCAATATCATCAGGTAAATTGGCATTTGTCCCTAACGTCCAAGCGACATCTTTACGTACAGCATCAGTATCAAAGTGGATCACTTGACCCGTACCATGAACACCCGAATCTGTTCGCCCTGCACAGTGGACTCTTACGGGATGGTTAGCGACACGCGATAACGCATCTTCTAATTTTTCCTGTACGCTCATCACTTCTTTTTGTCGTTGCCAACCGTAATATTTACTGCCGTCGTATTCTATGCCAAGTGCAATGCGCATTTCTGTTCCAAATCCGAGTTATTATCTGAAATAAAAAAGCGGTAACTTTCATTACCGCTTACATAGTGTAATTATACCTAAACAACCTGCTAGTTCAAAGCTGATCACAGGATTTTTAAGCTACTCGCTTACAAGCGTGCCAATAGTTGCTGTATTTCGACCTGTTGACTATCACCACCCTGCTTTGACAACGGCTCCAGAATAGACCAAGCGCCATCTTTGTCATCAATTTCAAGGTAAGCACGAGCAAGATCTAACTGCGCACCAATTTTGTTACTGTCATCATCGATGTCGATATCATTACTATCAATCACACTGTTGGTGAACTCATCTAAGCCAACATCTAAAGTGACCTGATCGTACGGTTCATCAGTTAAATCAACCGCTGTACTTCCGGCATCATTAAGCAGTTTATCTATATCGATAAATTCTTCGGCTTGTGCTGCAACAGGATCAATTGCCGCTTGATCACTTGGTGCACTGCTAAAGGCATTTTCACCAAATTCAGACAACATCGATTCGATGTCATCCATCGCATTATCTAGGGGTTTATTTTCAGGCTTTGAACTATTCGCACTCGTGTCTGTAATATCTTCCGCTGGTTCTGGCTTGGATTCTAGTTCAGGCTCAGGAAAATCGAAATCATCAACCGCTGTTTGCGGCTGATCTTCAGCAAGTAAAGCATCTGCTAAGTCTCCAGCATTGTTTGCTAGGATGTCATCAATACTTTCGACTCTAGGTTCACCCCCTTCTTCAGGGATAACGTCTGGCTTAGTTTCGGGAACAGTTGTGGTAGCGTTATTTTCAGCCATCAATGCATCAATATCGAAATCATCTACATCGATTGGTGCTTCTGCTTTTTGCTCAACCACTGGCTCAACCACTGGCTCAGGCTCAGGTTCGATTTGACCATCCAACTCAGCGAGCATTTCATCGACAGTTTGACCTTTAGCTTCGGGTATTACATCGGCAGTCGGCGCAGGAGCAGATTGAGTAATCAAGCTATCAATATCCAATTCACCCATCACATCATCAATGTCTTCCATTGCCAATTCTGCAGGAGTTCTTTCACCGACTAACGTTTCTGTTTCTTGCTCAACTTGAGTCAATGTTGCAATATCGTTAGTGACGGGATCATTTCTGAACTGCGCGAGCATGTCGTCGATTTCAGCAAGATCTTCTTGATATTCATTACTGTCGCTATCTAGCTCAGAAGACAAATTAGAAGGAATTAGACTTTCTTCGTTATCATCTAGCTCATCATTATCTGTTTTCAATTCATCACGCCAGCTCAAATCTGGCGTGATTTCATCATCATCAAAACTGGTGCTTTCGTCGTCAAGCGTAAGGTCTATGTCACTGAATGCGCTCTGACTATCAGTCTCTACATTATTTTCAACAAACTCAGGCATTTCAGGGGCTGAGAATGTAACCTCAGATTCAATATTTAAGTGTGGTTCGTCGTTCCCCATAGACAGGTTAAAATCAAGTGTCTCTTCCTCCTCCATTATCGAAAAATCTTCTAGCGTTACTTCTGCTGGCTTTTCGGTTTCTGAAGTGGCCTCCGCTAATTCAGCCTCTACAGCGTAAGTGTCTGTCGCTAGATATTCACTCAACTCATCAACGGCGTTGTCTGATTCAAATAAGTTACTGTCTTCTTCCACATTTTTTTGGTCATTACGATTTTTCAGCCATAAACCAAACCACACCGAAACCAATATCACGAATACACTAGCGACACCGATGATCAACCACAATGTCATGCTGGTATCTTTATCTATTTCAGCTTGTTTTTGGGTACTTTCAATTTCTTGTTGTAATAGTGCAATTTGAGCTTTTTGATCTTCAATTAGTTTTTTCAGATCAATCTTTAACTGATTATCTTCCGTCATTTGTTCTTTTAGGCCAACGAGTTCGACACGAATGCTTTCTAATTGGATTTTCAAACGGCGGTTAGTTTCACTTGATAACAATAAGTCTTCATTACTAGCGGTTAACTTACCCTGTAAATCTTGCAGTTGCGAAGGAGCTGCAGGTGTCGCTGCTAACTTGTTCGGTTTAGTTTGTGCTTTTTTAGCTGGTTTTTTTGCTACTGATTTACTGACTTTTTCGGTGTTATTTAGAGGACTATTTTTTTGCTGTAAGTGTGTTGCATCCGTAGCTCGGATCATACTTGCCGTCGGTAATTTTAAATAACTACCGTCGATCACTTTATTTATATCACCATCAAGAAACGCTTGAGGATTGAGGCGAAGGATAGCCTCCATGGTTTGATAAATATTGAGTTCGGTAGAGGGGCGAGTCTTTGTCGCAATAGACCAAAGTGTGTCGCTTTTTGCCACCGGACCATATTTTGCCGGAGATGAAGGCGTATGAACCTGAGGACCTTGGAGCTGTAATGAAAACCCTTGGTTACCCGCAGCGATAGCACCGTTACTTACAACTATTGTGCTAATAGGCAAGAACAAGGCGATTACAAGCCATTTTGATTTGAAAAATTCTGCGAACATTACCAATCCTTCTTTCTAAAACTTAGCATTCACTAATGTATAAAATACAATTTACGAGGACATTACTTGTGAATATACTGCCGATTAAAATAGTACCATGCATTTTTCTTTCCAATATAAACTAGCGGCCAGTCTCAATCTAGCAAATACCGGATATCAACAGTAAAAATCTATAAATTGGGAGACATAACAGGCATATATTTATGGGGAAGAAAGAAGTGACTAGGAAATAGACAAGCTATTATCTTTTAAATGTCAATTATTGTCACTATTACCTTAAAACTACAAGGTCATCATGACTAGAACTAGAACTGGCCGTACTTATGACGGCCAGTTATTACGTATGTTCAATAGCTAATCTTATTAGTAGATCAAGCTAATGCAAATCAAAGATATCGCTCAATCAATAATTCTGCAATTTGTATGCTATTAGTCGCAGCACCTTTACGGATGTTATCGCCAACAACCCACATATTGATGCCGCTCATGTGCGAAATATCTTCACGAACACGCCCAACAAATACATCATCATGACCCGCAGAATCTGAAACTGGTGTTGGGTAGTCTTCTTCATCTTCAATCAGTGTTACACCTGGAGCATGACGCATTAAACCGCGTACTTCATCAGCGCTGATCGGTGAACGAGTTTCTAAATGAATAGACTCAGAATGACCATAGAATACAGGGACCCGTACGGCAGTAGGATTTACGAGTACCGTTTCGTCATTCAAGATTTTTTGTGTTTCCCATACCATCTTCATTTCTTCTTTGGTATAGCCATTTTCAGTAAACACATCAATCTGTGGGATCACGTTGAAAGCAATTTGCTTTGGATATGCTTTCGTTTCAATTGGGCGAGCATTCAGTAAGTTTGCTGTTTGACCAGCTAGTTCATCAATGCCGTTCTTACCAGAACCTGATACAGCCTGGTAAGTAGATACGTTAATACGCGTAACACCGACTTCGTCATAAATCGGTTTTAACGCTACTAACATTTGGATAGTTGAGCAGTTTGGGTTAGCAATGATGTTGCGATTGCGAAAATGCTCCAATGCTTCTGGATTTACTTCTGGAATAACCAATGGAATATCATCATCGTAACGGAAATGTGACGTATTATCGATAACCACAACACCCGCTTCAGCTGCAGCTGGCGCCCAAATTTCAGAAACCGAACCACCAGCAGAAAATAAACCTATCTGAACTTGCGTCCAATCGAATGATTCAACGTCCAAAACTTCAACTTGTTTACCGTTAAAGGTAATAGTACCACCAGCACTACGGCTGCTTGCGAGTGGATAAATAGTACCGATTGGAAATTTACGTTCCTGTAAAATTTCCAACATCATTTGCCCTACGGCACCTGTTGCACCTAATACTGCAACATCATATAGTTGACTCATCAACGACTCCTAATTAATTTTTGGTAAACCCAAGTTGATACAACGACTCTACCCCATAATGCGCGTTGTTGACTAGTGTCAGCGAAGAAAATTCCCTTCTTTCTTGATAATTTTTGCGCATTTCATCAAAACTCCCCGGTTTCATTATGTTTTGTCTAAATATTACGTCATCACGGCGCACATCATAAACCAAATGTACCAATGATTTAGTCAATGCTTGGTCTGTATATTGATTTATTGTGATATCACTAATTGCGGGTACCGGCAACATATCCGTAAGATTACGCATTATTTTTTGGTCGATAAACTGACAATAAGCTTGGTAAATCATTTCACTGCCACGCGCTTTGCCCTCTAAGCTGTAACCGGCAATGTGCGGTGTCGCAATCGTTACATAAGGAATTAGATCCAGTAATGGTGTTGGTTCATTTTCCCACACATCCAAAACTAACGTCATTTTATGACCCGCTTGTTTTAGCGCTAACAAGGCTTGATTATCTATCACATCGCCGCGACCACTATTAACCAAGATCGCATCTTGTTTGATGTGTTTCAATAACTCGGCATTTAAGAGGTGTTTTGTCTGATTAGCACCCGCTTTAATCAGTGGAACATGCAGACAAATAATATCGGACTGGAGTGCTTGTTCTAAGCTAACAAAACCAGCCTGCCCTTCTTTAGCTGCACGCGGAGGGTCGCATAATATCACTTCAGCACCTAACGCCGCTAAACGGCTTACGGTTTGCTTACCAGTATTACCAACACCGATTACAGCAACAGTTTTATCTTTTAATAAGAACCCTTGCTGTTCAGCAACAACCAATAATGCGCTGCAGACATAGTCCCCCACCGAGACAGCATTGCAACCAGGCGCGTTAGTAAAATGAATATCGCGCTCAGTCAATAAAGCATGGTCGAGGTGATCAGTGCCTATGGTTGCTGTACCGACAAATTTCAGTTTATTCGCTTGTGCCAGTAGCGTTGCGTTTACTTGCGTTACTGAGCGCACCATCAAGGCATCCACATCGACTAAATCTACGGCTGAAATAGTACGACCCGATAAAGGCACAACTTCACCAAACTGCGAAAATAACGCTTGTGCATAAGGCATGTTTTCATCAACAACTATCTTCATTGCAGTCACTCTTGATTGTAAATAGGGTTATTTTGCGCGTTAGCGAAACAAAAAAAAAGCCCATTTATCAATTAATAGATAAATGGGCTTAACTCAACCTAGCTTTATAAGACTTAAGGAATACTGATGAATTGTATTTCTTCTTACCTGTAATTCAGTAAATTTATATTATTTCTTAAATTTACTGAAAACTAGCGTTGAGTTCGTGCCGCCAAAGCCGAAGCTATTTGACATTACGTTAGTTAACTCAGCTTCAACAGCTTGACCAGAAATGATGTCTAAGCCTTGGGCTTTTTCATCTAAGTCTTGAATGTTGGCACTTGCTGCGATGAAGTTATTTTCCATCATGATTAGCGAGTAAATCGCTTCATGTACACCAGCTGCACCGAGTGCGTGACCTGTTAACGCTTTAGTTGCACTGATTTTAGGTGATTTGTGGCCAAATACTTTTTGAATAGCTTCTAGCTCTTTCGTATCGCCAACAGGTGTTGAAGTACCGTGCGTATTTAGGTAATCAATTTCACCGTCCACTGTCGACATTGCTTGTTCCATACAACGTGCAGCGCCTTCGCCTGATGGTGCAACCATGTCGTAGCCATCAGAAGTTGCACCGTAACCAGTGATTTCAGCATAGATTTTTGCGCCACGAGCAAGAGCATGCTCAAGTTCTTCAACAACAACCATACCGCCACCACCTGAGATCACAAAACCGTCACGGTTTGCATCGTAAGTACGTGAAGCAAGTTCAGGCGTTTCGTTATATTTAGTTGATAAAGCACCCATCGCATCAAATTCTAATGCAAGAGTCCAATGCAGTTCTTCACCGCCACCAGCGAATACTACATCTTGTTTACCAAGTTGAATTTGTTCTACCGCGTGACCAATACAGTGTGCACTGGTTGCACAAGCTGAAGTAATTGAGTAGCTTGGGCCTTTAATTTTGAATGGTGTAGCAAGACAAGCAGAGATCGTACTCGACATAGTACGCGTTACCATATAGGGACCGACACGTTTTACGCCTTTAGTACGAGCTATGTCTACAGATTCAACAACATTTTTAGAAGAAGCGCCGCCAGAGCCTGCAATTAGACCTGTACGTACGTTAGAAACATGTTGTTCTTCAAGACCAGCATCATCAATAGCTTCTTGCATTGCAATGTAGCTAAATGCAGCTGCATCACCCATAAAGCGCATTGCTTTACGGTCAATAACTTCTTTAGGATCAAGATTCACAGTACCGCAAACTTGGCTACGTAAATTATTTTCAGCAAAACTCGGTTCGAATTCGATACCGCTGTTACCTGCTTTTAGTGATTCACATACTTCTGCTTTGTTGTTACCGATACTTGATACAATACCGATACCTGTTATAACTGCTCTTTTCATGATGTTCCCTAATATAAAATTATGTCGTTATTCTTACTTATTTTTTCACTGTATCTGGTCTGCTTTCATCATATTCTGCTACAAATATGACCAAATAATGAAAGCCATGCTATATCTAATTTTATTAGAAAAACTCTAAAAACCAAGCTACATAAGGGCTAAAATAGCCTATAAGCGCATTATCATTGCGTCAATTTTTACATAAACTGACAATTGAATTGCTCAATCGATTTACTGACTTGCTGCCATTTGTCTGTCATCTGTAATTCAGCCAGCGTAAATCGAGTATGATGAAGTAAATGTTCTTGCGGTGTTGCTAAGTTATTATCGAAACCATCAAGTAATGTTTCTACCGCTTTTCTATCGTTACAAGCTAATAGTAAATCACAACCAGCCCATCGAGCTTGCAGAGCGCGTTCAAGATAATTACCCGCAACGCTGGCACCATGCATAGAAAGATCATCAGAAAAAATGCTACCTTTAAATCCTAGCTCAGTTTTCAATATTTTTTGTAGCCAGTACTGTGAAAAACCTGCCGCTTGCGGATCTATGTTCTCATAGATCACATGTGCAGGCATGATAGCATCTAAATGTGACTGCTTAATTAACTCTGCAAAAGGCAGTAAATCAGTTTGTTTTATATCATGTAATGATCGCAAATCAACAGGAAGATCAATATGTGAATCAGCAAAAACGCTGCCATGACCGGGGAAATGCTTACCCGTAGTTTTCATGCCTGCGTCATGCATACCATTGCATAAACCACTTGCTAGCGGGATCACCCATTCTGAGTCACGATGAAATGAACGGTCGCCTATCACTTGGCTGCCGCGTTCTAAATCTAATACTGGCGCAAAACTTAAATCAATATCAAACGCTAATAATTCAGCGGCAAGTAACCAACCACAAGACTTTGCAAAGATCGCTGCTGCTGATTTATCATTTTCATAATAATCAGCAATTTTTCCCATTGCAGGTATAGCGCTGAAGTTTTCACGAAAACGCTGCACTCGCCCGCCTTCATGATCGACTGCAATCAGTAGTGGTTTTCCAGCTGCTTGACGAATAGCTTTAATTAAGGCGTGTAACTGCGCATGATCATGGTAGTTTCTTGAGAATAAGATCAATCCGCCTGTAAGTGGATGAGCAAGGATCTCTTTATCTTCTTGCGTTAACTCGTATCCAGCAATATCTACGACAATTGGTCCCACAAAAACTCCTTAATTTAAATGCATATCAAATACTATATTCAATGCTGTAACCTAAAGTTTAGCTATCTTATCTAGCTGTAACGACAGTGCACGAGCAGCATCTTGCCATATTGGGAGGTAACCAGCAGTAGGTTGTGACTGATGCATAATAATCGCCCATAATAAGGTCATCATTTCCACAATTACCAACATATACTGCAATTGTTTAGCTACTACAGCAACATGTTTAGCATTCAGTCTCGTCATCGCTTGGTTGTAACACAGTAAAAAAGATTCAATATCAGCTTCAGACCAAGGCATGGTTTGCAATAGTGTGGCTAAATCAAAATCACAATGTCCTTGTGCGGCAAACTCCCAGTCTAGTAGGCGCAAATCATGATCATCACTCATCATCAGATTCAGTGGATTAAGATCATGATGACAGAATCCTTGCCGCTGCTTAGCCAGTTTATTTTCGATAATGTCATAACAATACTCTAGTTGTTTTCGTAGCCTTATGGTTTTAAACGCTGGCTCAATAATATCAAAGTAATGTGTAAGGCGTTGTTTAAGGTCTAATTCATATTCACTGACATTCTGGCTATGTAATTGACCTAATCTTTTTGCTAAAGTTCGCTGATTATCAGGTTCTTTCCATTCATCTGTCGATAAGTGTCGACCCGACACCCAATCAGTCACCATGCCTTGATTGCAAAAGTACTGTACTTGTGGAGCGAGCCCTAGCTTCGCGGCTTGAGATTGGAGTAACATCTCCCGCTGAGCATCGTTGCCAAAACACTGGTAATGCTGGCCAAATTCACGCACGAAATAGTCACATTGAAGCTGGATTGCTTGTTGGGGTAATAACTGCAGATGGTAATTCTGATTACTGAGGCCGCCACTGATAGAGCGTAATTGAAACGCTTCAGAGAAGTACTGATGTAAAAATGCAGGTTGTTCAGAAGTCATTAATATTTCGTCATTTCCCAATCAACCCGCAAGTCTATTTATCTAGTTATAAAAATTATTTATTTCGACCATAGAACAGCTACTTATGCTGCAGCATACGCCCTAAAGCATGACCACCAACAAGGTGCATATGCAAATGGTAAACTTCCTGGCCACCATTTTTATTGCAATTAACAATAAGACGATAACCATCTTCAGCAATGCCCTCTTGCACTGCTAACTTTCTCGCGACAGTAAATAAACGTCCTAACGCCAGTTCATCAGCTTCAGTAACGTCATTAGTCGTTGGGATCAGTTTATTAGGGATAATCAATACATGAGTCGGCGCTTGAGCATTGATATCTCGAAATGCAGTCACGAGATCATCTTGATATAAAATATCCGCAGGGATTTCTTTATCAATAATTTTACGGAAAATCGTTTCTTCAGCCATGAGACACCTTATTGATTTAAATATAAGAAAATAAAACAGACAATAATAAAAAAGCAGATAACTATTATCTAGCGATCTGCTTCTATCATACCTAAAAATTATAAACTTAATACTTCAATTGAAAATATCAAGATTAAAGTTTAAATACGCTCACCATATTACCCAGTCGAGTCGATAGCTCACGTAATGACTGGCTTGATTCGGCCAAGTCAGCCGCTGTATCTGCGCTCGATTGTGTAGAGTCATTAATTTCAACAATGTTTTGGTTAATTTCATTAACTACACAAGATTGTTCTTCTGTTGCAGTTGCAATTTGAGTATTTAAATCTGAAATTTGACCAACTAAGCCACCAATAGAAACTAATGAATCAGCAGTGGTATTGGTTGCTTGAGTTCCCTGCACTGTTAACTCATTACTTTGCTTCATAGCCTCTACAGCTTCCGAAGCTTCTGTTTGCAAATTATTAATCATAGATTGAATTTCATTCGTCGACGCTGCAGTACGACTCGCTAGATTACGAACTTCATCAGCAACAACCGCAAAACCACGACCTTGTTCACCAGCTCGCGCCGCTTCGATGGCTGCATTCAATGCTAGTAAATTAGTTTGCTCTGAAATGCCACCTATTACATCCAAAATACTACCGATGGCTTGGGTATTATTAGCGAGAGATTCAATGACTCGACTTACTTCAGTCATGTCACTCGCTAACTGGTTAATGATAGCATCTGCTTTGCCAACCACGTCTTGACCAGACTGAGTTTCCGTTTCAGCCACATGTGCTTCTTTAGCGGCATGAGCAGCATTACTGGCGATCTCATTAACCGTCGCACCCATTTCATTAATCGCTGTTACCACCAATAATGTTTGGTCTTTTTGATGATGACTATTATCTAAGGTCGATTTAGCTTGTATCTCCACAGCGCCAGCCGCTTTTTGTAGAGCTTCACCTGTCGCTGCAACTTCCATCATCGATTCATGGATCTTATGAATGAAATTATTAAAACCAATCGCCAATTGTGCTAACTCATCATTACCATCAACGCTAATGCGTTGACGTAAGTCGCCATCACCTGCGCCAAGCTCTTTAAATTTATTTGCAATATTTTCGATCGGTTGAGTAATGCTACGCCCTAACCAGATAGCGATAAACGCAAATATAATTGCAATGGCGGCTGTCCATAATACGATCTGTTGATTAGCTTCATTCAGGGTTGCAAACGCTTCAATCTTTGGCAGTTCAGCGATCACATACCAATCCATTGAAGCAATATAACTACTTGCTACTAATACATCTTCACCGTTTACTTCAACTTCTTGTAAGCTAAAAGTTTGCTTATTTAACAGTGCTGAATTTGCTGCTGAGCCATAAAGTGCAGATAGGTCCTTATTACCAATCAAGCTATTGTCATTGTGCAAGCGCACTGTACCTGAAGAATCAGTTAAGAATACAAAACCAGTCTGCTCTAATTTAAACTGGTCAATAAACTTCACCATATCGTCTAGTGATTTGGATAAACTAGACATACCTATGCCGTTTAACTGCTGATAATTTACGAATAATTTAGTATCACCATTTGCTTCAGTAAAGATACTCACTGATTGCGCTTGTGAGCTTTGGGTGAAATTAAAGAACCAGCTATCTTGTTCACGGTTCAGTTCGCGTAAAAAACCATTTTGGTTCCAATAACGACCACTGTCACGATTGGAAAATGATGCATCGAGTAAGCCGTATTGCGCTTTCACGTCATTTAAGATTTGCACAACTGTCGCTTCAGTTGCCGTATCTTCTTGTTCTAAAAATTCTAATAAAAAACGATTGCTGGCAACTTGAACCGCAGCTTGTTGAATTGAACCAATTTCTTTATCAACATGATTACGAATTTGTTGTAATTTGGCAGGTAATTCTGAAGACTTAAGTCGATCTTCAATAACGTTTTTAGCTAAATTTTGGCTAACGAGACCAACGAGCACGGTAGCGGCTAGTACCGCAAATATCATGGCTATAATAAGCTTTTTCTTAATGCTCAATGAGTTAAAATTCACAAATGTTGCCCTCTACTATTTTTCATTAAGGTTATTGATAAATACGACTAAAATATTTTTGATATTTTATCATAAGTATTTTAAAAATCGGTGTTCTAACGTCTAAATATAGATTTATAAATAAACTCAGTCTTAGGTGATAGCTAAACCTACTTAAGATATTGATCACTAAAGTCTATTTATACTCAAACAGAAGCCATCTCCGTTAATCATGCCTCGGTTAATCAATATGAACGACTTGCCGTTATTTAAATAAAAATGTATGGTCCACCTCGTTATTGCAAGTAATATTGTCAA
>Ga0209396_1001451_pt1 | contig 26325 bp, 26 predicted proteins | sample GOMGulsemesocosm_6_FD_184638 | JGI IMG/M metagenome (GOLD analysis project Ga0209396, IMG submission 184638) | Methane-oxidizing microbial communities from mesocosms in the Gulf of Mexico - GOM8C Gulf of Mexico (SPAdes) (version 2) | ecosystem: Environmental > Aquatic > Marine > Cold seeps... | reverse complement strand
TTTTATCAAGTTTAGGTTTTTAATGGGAGAGTTACTGCATGTCTTTTGAAGCAGATGAAGAAATTTTACAGGACTTTTTAGTAGAAGCGGGTGAAATCTTAGAATCGCTTTCAGAGGAATTAGTCGAACTCGAAAATGACGTAGATAATGCCGAATTACTAAATTCTATTTTCCGTGGTTTCCATACCGTGAAAGGTGGTGCCGGATTCTTGGCTCTAGGTCATTTAGTTGACGTATGTCACGGTGCTGAAAATATATTCGACTTATTGCGTACAGGAAAACGCTCTGTTAATGCAGAGCTTATGGATACTATTTTATCAGCACTTGATACCGTCAATGAGATGTTTGTGTTGGTACAGAATAAAGAATCGCTTGTTCCCGCAGATGCTAATCTCCTTGCAGAGCTTGATCGCCTTAGTAAACCTGAAGTAAATAGTCCTGTTGAAACAGCTGTTGTTGCTGAAGTGATAGAGCAGCCAGTTGATAATAGTGACGAAGTAAGCTCAAGTGAAGAAACAAGCTCAAGTGATGAGATGAGTGAAGATGAGTTTGAACGGTTATTAGATGAACTACATGGAACAGGTAGTGTCGCAGCTACTCCAGACACTTCTGAAGCCGAACCTTCAGCTGTTAATTCAAATGTCGATGGGGCAAGTGATGAGATTTCAGATGATGAATTTGAATCATTGTTGGATGAATTACATGGACAAGGTGCTTTTTCGGCCGATGCTCAAGACACTCCAAATAGTGCTCTGACTACTTCCAGTGATGATATTGATGATCTTGAATTTGAAAAATTATTAGATGAACTACATGGTAAAGGCAATGCACCTAAGCCAGCAGATAGTTCCGAAAAGAATGAAATTAGCAGTGTTCCTGTTACGCCACCGAAAAAAGAAATCCAGCCAAATACAGTGACACCTAAGCCAGTTCCTGCAAAAGCGACGAAACCTAAAGAAGCCCCTGTGAAACCACCAGCTAAAAAGGCAGCTTCTACACCTGCAGCTCAAGGTGAAACAACCGTCCGTGTTGATACTAAGAGACTTGATCAAATAATGAACATGGTCGGTGAGTTGGTACTCGTTAGAAACCGTTTAACTAGTTTAGGACTAGTATCAGATGATGAAGACCTCAATAAAGCTGTTACTAATTTAGATGCAGTAACTACTGATCTTCAAGGTGCTGTCATGCAAACTCGTATGCAGCCAATTAAGAAAGTTTTTGGCCGTTTTCCTCGAGTTGTACGTGATTTAGCGCGTAGTTTGAATAAAGATATAGCATTAATTTTAGAAGGTGAAGAAACTGATTTAGATAAAAATTTAGTTGAAGCTCTTGCTGACCCTCTGGTGCATTTAGTGAGGAATTCTGTGGATCATGGTATCGAGGCACCTGATGTTCGGGAATCTCTAGGCAAACCGAGAGAGGGCACTGTACTTCTTTCAGCCTCGCAAGAGGGTGACCATATACTGTTAACCATTAAAGACGATGGTGCGGGTATGGATGCTGAAAAATTAAAGAGTATTGCTATTGAACGTGGTGTGCTTGATGCTGAAGCTGCAGCACGTATGCCTGATAAAGAAGCTTTTAGTCTTATTTTTGCACCAGGATTCTCTACCAAAACAGAAATTTCAGAAGTTTCAGGCCGTGGCGTTGGTATGGATGTAGTGAAAACTAAGATCACCCAGCTTAACGGTACAGTAGATATTGATTCTGAGTTAGGTGTCGGTACTGTACTTGAAATCAAAGTTCCATTAACTTTGGCAATATTGCCGACATTAATGGTCGTTGTTGGTAAACAAACATTTGCTTTACCACTAGCATCGGTTAACGAAATATTTCATTTAGACTTATCAAACACTAATAGTGTCGATGGACAGTTGACAATCATAGTACGAGAAAAAGCGATACCACTCTTTTATTTAGATCAGTGGTTGGTACGTGATTTCGTTGAAAAGTCACGCGATAAAGGTCATGTAGTCATTGTACAACTCGGTAATCAACAGGTTGGTTTTGTTGTCGATAGTCTAATAGGCCAAGAAGAAGTTGTCATTAAGCCACTTGACAGATTACTTCACGGTACACCGGGAATGGCTGGTGCTACGATTACAAGTGATGGTGGTATTGCACTAATTTTAGATATAGCAAATATGCTTAAATTTTACGCGAAAAAATCACCGGTCAATAAAAAACTACGCAGTTAGTTGTTATTAAAGTTTGTGCACTTTTAATGATTGAAAGTGTGCATACATAACGTTATTTTAAACGTTATCAGAGAGGTTAAATGGCCTACAAGGTACTTGTTGTTGATGATTCGAGCTTTTTTAGACGCCGAGTCACTGACATTCTTAACAAAGATCCAAAATTGAATGTAATTGACGTCGCTGTAAATGGTCAAGAAGCGGTCGAGAAAGCTATATCGCTAAAACCTGACGTCATCACAATGGATATTGAAATGCCTGTGCTAAATGGCATAGATGCCGTAAAACAGATTATGGCAAAAAATCCTACGGCAATATTGATGTTCTCATCTTTAACTCATCAAGGTGCTAAAGCAACTTTAGAAGCACTTGAAGCTGGTGCATTAGACTTTTTACCCAAAAAATTTAGTGAAATAGCAAAAAATAGTGATGAGGCAGGTAGTTTATTGCGTCAACGGGTTGTTGAAATAGCAAGAAAGTCGGGCTTGTCAAAGCCACGTATCCCCATTCGCCAAACTAGCCCAGTCACAAGCTCAATTGTATCGAGATTAAAAGTAGATCCAGGTCGAAAGTCTGCTTTGGCATCATCTTCAGCTACTCGAGATAAAAAAGCTATTTCGGGTATAACACGTAGCTCAGGTAAAGAATATAAACTACTTGCTATTGGTACTTCAACTGGAGGGCCGGTAGCGCTGCAAAAAATATTGGTACAACTTGAAGACAATTTCCCTTTACCAATTATCATTGTTCAACATATGCCTGCTGCCTTTACCGCCGCATTTGCTAGTCGATTGAATTCATTATGTAAAATATCGATAAAGGAAGCTGCTGATGGTGACGTTCTTAAACCAGGTTGTGCTTATTTAGCGCCAGGTGGTCGTCAGATGATAATTTCGGGCAGTGAAAATTCAGCGAAGATAAAAATACTAGATGATGATTCTCCTAAAATCACCTTCAAACCGAGTGTTGATATTAGCTTCGGTTCAGCAGCTAAAACCTTTTCCGGTAAAGTTTTAGGAGTCATATTAACAGGAATGGGCTCTGATGGTAAGGAAGGCTCTAGAATGTTAAAAGGGAAAGGGGCGACAATCTGGTCGCAGGACGAACAATCCTGTGTGGTTTATGGTATGCCTCAAGCAGTTGATAAAGCAGGTATATCTGATATGTCTATTTCTCTCGATTCAATGGCCTCATCAATGGTAAAGGAAATTTGCCGTGGATAAGCTCAGTATTGCTGGGCTTACGCTTGCAATTTTAGCCGTTTATGTAGGTTTTAGCCTCGATGGCGGGCACATCTCTGCATTGTTTGAACTACCTGCTTTTATCATTGTATTTGGGGGGACACTAGGTGCAGTTATGCTGCAGTCTTCAATGAGTCAGTTCACCCATGCAGTATCACTTCTTAAATGGGTTTTCTTTCCTCCACATTACAATATTGAGAAAGGAATTAATGACATTGTAGTCTGGGCAACTAAAGCAAGAGAAAAGGGCTTTCTTGCATTAGAAGATACGGCATTAGAAATTGAAGACAGCTATACGCAAAAGGGGCTAAATTCATTGGTCGATGGTATAGATATTGAAAATTTCAGAGCTACTTTAGAGCTAGATTTAGATATCTACCGAGAGCACAACTTACGTTCGGCCAATGTTTACGAAGCAATGGGAGGTTACAGCCCTACAGTTGGTATTTTAGGTGCGGTATTAGGTTTGATACATGCAATGAGTAACTTAACTGAGCCGGCATTGCTTGGTGAAGGTATAGCAACTGCTTTTATTGCGACTATATACGGTGTTGGTTTCGCAAATTTATTTTACCTACCCATAGCAAATAAGATTCGCTCAATAGTTCACGAACAAACTATGTATCGTGAAATGGTATGTGAAGGGTTAGTCTCTATTGCGCAAGGGGAGAACCCTCATGCTATAGAAAACAAACTGTCTGCTTTTAGGTTGGAGAAGTGAATCGTTTACGTAAAAGAAGGCATGTAGTAGAACACGATAATATACATCGCTGGTTAGTGTCTTATGCAGACTATATGACATTGATGTTTGCACTTTTTGTTGTGCTATATGCAATGGCAATGGTCAATGAAAAACCATTCGAAAGTATTACTGAATCCTTTGGCCGTGTTTTTCAAGCCGATGAAGACAAAACTAAAAATCGTGGTCATGGTGAAAGTGTTTTAATGGTAAATACCAGTAAAACCAATAAGAAATTATATGGTAATGGAATTTTAGACGTTGCTGGCCCCAAAGTACTTGATAACGAAAATAACTTATCTAATATCTCTGATGCCGAAGTAGGTAGCAACTTAAGCTCGTTAGAAAATGAGCTTAATACTGCCTTATATGAGTTGGTTGAATCTGGTTTTGCACAACTACAAATTGACGGTGACTGGTTAGAGATTGAGTTAAATAGTGGTCTGTTATTTCCCAGTGGGTCATCATCAGCAACGCTTTCTGCAGAGGCTATTTTATCGGAAATTTATACAGTTATTGGGGATGCGAGTAATTTTATTCGCATACGAGGTTATACTGATAATCAAGTAATAAATAATGAGATATATTCCTCTAATTGGGAGCTATCGGTTTTTAGAGCTACTGCTATATTGAGGTTATTAGAGACATTAGGATTAAACCCTGCACGTATGGCTATCGAAGGCTATGGACAATATTATCCAAGCGCTGATAACTTCACTACGGAGGGGAGAGCAAAAAACAGAAAAGTTGTTATAGCCATTTCTAAATTTGGCTTGGAGAAGGTAAATTTACTTAATACTCCAACGATTAGCCTACAAAATGTTGAAAATATAAATACAGCGGATGTGGTAACGGGTCAAGACAGCGAAGAAGCAAATAACATCAGGGTTATTCGCTTAAAAAATGGCGGTATTCGTATAACAACCCGAAGCGATAGTCCTGAAAGCAAAGTAAATAAAAAAGTATCGAGTGATAAAGTAGATAATGACGGTAACGAGTAAAACAATCGTTAAAGCAATAAGTTTTTTTAATTGATAATAAGTGAGTGTGTTCTTGGTAGTTTGGACTATTGCAAATCAAAAAGGTGGCGTTGGTAAAACCACAACAACTATTGCTCTTGCTGGCGTTTTAGCTGAACAGGGGCATCGTGTGTTATTGGTTGATACTGACCCGCATGCATCACTGAGTTACTACTTTGGTATAGAATCGGAAGACTTAGATTTAAGTGTATATGAGCTTTTTACTCAAGTATCTTCTAAAGAACAAATTCTACAAACACTGTGCCCAACTAAATACCCAAATATTGATATTCTCCCGGCCACTATGGGCTTAGCTACTTTAGATCGGTCTTTAGGAAATAAAGGTGGCATGGGCCTAGTTCTAAAAAAAGCGGTACAAAAAGTATCAGACAGTTATGATTATGTATTGATGGATTGCCCACCGGTGCTTGGGGTACTTATGGTAAACGCATTAGCCGCAGGAGATCGTATAATCATTCCTGTGCAAACTGAGTTTTTAGCGCTAAAAGGGCTCGATCGCATGATTAATACTATGGAAATAATGCAGGGAGAGCAAGATGCTCCCTTCAAGTATACAATAGTACCAACCATGTTTGATAAGCGGACTAAAGCGTCTATTTTAGCCTTTAAAAAGCTACAGGAAGACTATACTGATAAGATATGGCCTGGAGTAATTCCTGTTGATACCAATTTGAGAAACGCTAGTATTACTCAAAAAGTACCGTCAGATTATGCAGCGAATTCTCGCGGTACACTAGCTTATAAGAGCTTATTAAGTTACTTGGTTAAGCAAAGCATTAAGTATAAAGAGGCAGAACACTAAATGAGTAAATCGTTAATGGCTAGTAAGAAGGTAATGAAAAATTACCTATCAGAATTACTAACAGAGCCGGAGTCTACAGAAGAGTTACCAAAACAAAGTATTGCTAAATCAGCAAGTAGTAGACCATTAGCGCATAAAGAAAATCAGTCTTTAGAGAACTTACTAAAAAAAGTAAACCAACCTGAAGAAATTACTCCTGAAGAAGAAGCGGTTGCCGTTACTGAGATTGAGTTATTACCCATTTCATCTCAAAAGAGTAAGGCTGAATCGTTAAGTGAATCGAGAAAAAGTTACCGTCAGGGTGATTTTCAAGCTATGTTTTTTGATGTTGCGGGTTTAATCATAGCGGTACCTTTAATTGAATTAGGTGGAATTCATAAAGTTGATAAAACAAATTCATTAATGGGTAAGCCTGATTGGTTTAAGGGCGTGATGCTTTATCGAGATGAGAAAATCAATGTTGTTGATACGGCACTATGGGTCATGCCCGAAAAATGTGACGAAAAACTAAAAAGTTCGCTAAACTATCAATATATCATTATGTTAAACGATAGTTCTTGGGGTCTGCTGGCAGAGAATTTGATTGACACTGTCGTGTTAAGTCAAGATGAAGTTAAGTGGCTAGACTCAAGTGGAAAGCGCCCGTGGTTAGCGGGCTTGGTTAAAGAAAAAATGTGTGCCTTACTTGATGTAAGTGCTTTGATTAAATTGCTTGATAAAGGCAGTGATATCTATCAAGAACAGTAAATTTCCCTGTCTAAAGTATAGGCAACTAAAAAGTAATTTGAGAGGCGAGTAATATGTCAAATATAAGACGAAGTGCAAGTGATAAAGTTGAAGCTAATGATGAAGTGTTGCAATGGGTAACCTTTAAATTAGAGAATGAAACCTACGGTATTAATGTAATGCAGGTACAAGAAGTTTTGCGTTACAGTGAAATAGCTCCGGTTCCAGGTGCTCCACTTTATGTTCTTGGAATAATTAATTTACGTGGCAATGTTGTCACTGTAATAGATACTCGTTCTCGCTTTGGTTTAGATCCTTGCGACATCACCGATAATACACGAGTGGTTGTTATCGAATCAGAAAAACAAGTTATTGGCATTCTTGTTGATAGTGTTGCTGAAGTTGTTTATTTGAAGTCTTCTGAAATTGATGTAGCCCCAAATGTTGGTAATGAAGAAAGTGCACAGTTTATTCAAGGTGTTTCTAACCGGGAGGGTGAATTACTTATCTTAGTTGATTTAGATAAATTACTCTCTGATGATGAATGGGACGAACTTAAGCAGTTCTAATATTACCTTTATTTTGCTCTGTAATTTTTATCAGGAGAAAGCCTGTAACTGCAGGCTTTTCCATTTGTAATAGATGCAATCGTGTATTAATTTGATTTAAGAGCAAAATTATAAATGTCTTTATTAGCCGTGCCAATTATTGCCGTATTAGCATTATTTCTTGTTTTACTTTTCAGCACTGTCTTCTTTGTATTTCTAGTCAAACTCAAAAATAGAGTGGCAATATTAAATTTACAAATGCAGAGCACATCATTATTGGTTAATGATCTACAATCCATAAATCAAAAATTTCAGCAAGACTTTGACGTTTTGGTTGAAGAAAGCGCTCAACTCGCGGCTGAAAATGTACAAGTATCAAAACAATTAGAGCATCGTATAAAAAACCTTCAGCAACAAGCTATTGACCAAAAAGATTTATTAACACAATGGCAAGAGAACCAAGGTCAAGATAAATTTTATAATAGGGCTTTTAAGTTAGCAGCAAAAGGTGCTGATATTGAAGAGATTATGAGTGAATGTGAATTACCCCGAGCTGAAGTTGAAATGTTACTTTCAGTTTATCAACAACGTACCCGCTCGTTATAAGCAATTATGGCTGTAAAAATAATGCTATTGGCCTTAAACGTTATTCACGAAATTATTCATTTTATGTTAAACTGCCGTCGATTTTTAATGCATTGTTATGTAACGGCAAGGAACTAAGCCCTGTGAGCTCAGCCACTATTATATTTTCCCGATTAATCTTATTTGTTTCAATACTTTGTATTTCAGGCTGCTCAACAACGCCAGAACAACAAAATCAAGCTGAAATTACTGACTCGGATTATGTTAGTGATCCAAGAGATCCCTTAGAAAGCATCAATAGGCCATTTTGGACCTTCACTTGGGACTATGTAGATAAATATATTGCCAAACCAGCATCAGATGTTTATACCACCTATACGCCTCCATTTTTGCGTACCGGCCTATATAATATGGCCTTAAACTTAAATGAGCCTGCGAGTATTATTAATAATGTACTACAGCTTAAGCTTTCTGATGCGGCAAAAAATACTGGTCGATTTGTGCTAAATAGTACTATTGGCTTATTTGGTTTTTATGATCCCGCCAGTGATTTTAATTGGTCAGGTGAACAAGAGGAGTTTGGTGAGGTATTAGGGTCCTACGGTATTGGAGACGGGCCCTATATCGTTATCCCCGGTTTAGGGCCAAGCTCTGTTCGTGAAGAGGTTGGGGATTATGTTGATGGACTCTATTGGCCTATGGTTGTTATTGATTTTTGGCCAAATATGGCGCGCTTGGGAATCTTAGCGTTAGAGAAGCGTGCGGCAGTAAGAGATCAGGAACAATTAATTGTCGAATCTGAAGATGCTTATGAGTTTATCAAAAATGCATATTTTCAAAATATGAATTATAGACTTTACGATGGTAACCCCCCGATCATTATTGATGAAGCTGAAGAGGCTGAAATTGATGCATTACTCGATGATTTTGATGATATCGACTAATTTTAGAATAAACGAGTACCTATGCTGATAACTATTTGTTAGAATTGCGGCAATTTTTTATACATACCCTATTGGAATAATTAAATGAATATTATTGAAGGTTCGTTTGAAGCTAAAGGCAAGAAATTTGCAATCGTTGTTTCACGTTTTAATCACTTTATAGTTGATAGTTTACTTGACGGTGCAGTTGATGCGCTTAAACGTCATGGTAATGTTAATGACGACGATATTACTATCGTACGTGTGCCCGGTGCTTATGAATTACCTTTAGCAGCTAAAAAACTTGCTAAAAAAGGTAGCTTTGACGGCATTATTGCTATCGGTGCAGTAATTCGTGGTGGTACTCCACATTTCGATTTTGTCGCTGGTGAAAGTAATAAAGGTTTAGCACAAGTTTGTTTAGAGTCTGAAATCCCAGTGTCATTTGGCGTAATAACGACCGATTCAATCGAACAGGCAATTGAACGAGCAGGAACTAAAGCAGGTAATAAGGGTGCAGAAGCAGCTCTTGGTGCTTTAGAAATGGTTAACGTGTTAGCTAAAATTTAACTTTTTGAACTTTATATTTAAACCTAAGAAAAGTGGAAACATATTTTGAAACCTTCACCTAGAAGAAAAGCTCGTGAATTAGCTGTACAAGCTACTTATTCATGGCAAGTTAGTCAAAACCCGGTTAATGATATCGAAGTTAACTTTATTGCAGATAACAGTAAACGTCGCTTTGATATTGAATATTTTCAATTGTTATTACGCGGTGTAGTCGGCAATGTTGGTGAAATCGATGCGGTTATATCACCTTATGTTGATCGTCCTCTTGATGATATTGATCAAGTTGAAAAGGCGATTTTGCGTGTGGCAGTGTTTGAGTTAAAAGACTGTACCGATGTACCTTATCGTGTAGTCATTAATGAAGCTATCGAATTAGCGAAAGCATTTGCAGCGGATGACAGCCATAAGTTTATAAACGGTGTTTTAGATAAAACCGTTAAGATAATTCGCCCTCAAGAGTAATTTGCTAGTATTATAATATTAGTGGGTAAAGTGTTAGTAATTAAAGGCTTAGCATGAAAGAGTTTGAATTAATTAAGCATTTCTTCACCGAACAAGCAGTAAAGCGCAAAGATGTTGAGCTCGGTATTGGGGATGACTGTGCTGTTTTAGCACCGATTGAGAATCAAAATATTGTTGTAACGACTGATACCTTAGTTGCTGGCGTGCACTTTCCATTTGATACTAGTCCCCGAGCGATTGGGCATAAAGCTGTTGCCGTTAATTTATCTGATATTGCTGCTATGGGCGCTAAGCCAAGTTGGTTATCTTTAGCGCTAACTTTACCTGATGTCGATGAAGCGTGGTTACTTGAGTTTTGTGAAGGTGTATTCGAGTTATGTGAGTTTTACAATGTAGAACTCATTGGCGGAGATACCACACAAGGGCCACTAAGCATCACTATCACTGCACAAGGCCTAACCCCTCAAGGTAGCTATTTATCGCGTTCGGGTGCTAAAGCTGGCGACTGGCTTTATGTGACAGGAGAACTCGGTGATGCTGCATTAGCTCTACAACAAATAACGGGTAGGGTGGAGCTTGAACCACAATTTATTGATATTATAAGAAACAAACTTGATTACCCAAAACCTAGAGTGTTGGCAGGACAAACGTTGCGTGAATATGCTTCTTCTGCAATAGATCTTTCTGATGGGTTAATCGCTGACTTGGGTCATATATGTCAAGCATCGAATGTGGGCGCTAATGTTGTTCTCGATGCTTTGCCGCTCTCTACTATTATGCGTGATAGTTTACTGGCAGATGATGCAATTACTTTGGCATTATCTGGTGGGGATGACTACGAGCTGTTGTTTACTGTCTCTGAAGATAACAAGGTTGGTATGGAGACCGCAATGTCACATGCTGGCATACCGGTGACCTGTATTGGACAAATGAATGCATCTCAGACTATCTCAACAACACTAAATAATAAACCTATTCCAATTAATACCGTTGGTTTCGAGCATTTTACTGAGTAATGTCTCTCTGTCACTAACAACTTTATTACCATTTACTAGTTAAGCATTTATTTATATGTCGGGTAAAAATACACAAGTTAACTTTAACCTCGCTAATCCAGTTCAGTTTTTAGCGTTAGGGTTTGGCAGTGGTCTAGCGCCAAAAGCGCCAGGAACTTTTGGAACGCTTGCCGCCGTTCCTTTATTTTTACTTATGAGTAACCTGACACCAATATTGTACGCATTGCTGGTCTTAGTAGTGTGTATCTCTGGCATATACATCTGTGGTAAAGCGGCGAGTGATGTTGGGGTACACGACCATGGTGCTATTGTTTGGGATGAGTTCGCTGGTTTTTTTATCACTATGTTCATGATACCTGTGACTTGGCAAAGTGTACTCGTAGGTTTTATACTCTTTCGAATCTTTGATATTGCCAAGCCATGGCCAATATCAATAGCAGATAAAAAATTGACAGGTGGCTTTGGTATTATGTTTGATGATGTCTTAGCTGGCCTATTTGCATTGTTAATAATGCACCTTATCTTTTAATTATATTCACCTTAATAGTAATCCTTAAATCAATTCTGTTTTTATTCACTTCTTTGTTTTAGAACAATAGTATTTTCTTTACTTTTGCGCTACTTTTAAAGCAGGTAATTAGTGATGCTAAATAACAAGTGATGTTTAATTTTTAAATAATTAACTTCCTTACTTGTTTTATCTGAACTTGCCCTCAAGTCTATAATTAGTGACACATTCTTATGAGTAAGTTGTCATCTATGTAAAATAGTCATTAAGTAACAGTAAAAAAGGAATACCTATGAAAATAAATCTTTCTGGTCATCACGTAGAAGTTAATGATTCAATCAAAGAGCATATCGAAGAAAAATTCTCTAAAATAGCCAACCATTTTCCAACATTAATTGCCTTAGATGTAATTATTTCCAAAGAACACCATAAACACCAAGTTGAGTTAACAACAAATTATGAAGGTGGGCGAATTTCAGCTACGGGAACCAATGAAGTTATGTACCCAGCTATCGCAAATGCAGCCAAAAAACTCGATGCTGCACTAAAGCATAGAAAGGGACAGTTAAAAGCTAATTTGCACACTAAACCAGACGCGACAACGCCAGAAATAGCGCATGAAAAAGTTCAAGAGATGAACTTAGGTTAACCCTTAATATATACAAATATAAAAGCTGAGAACTGTGTTCTCAGCTTTTTTTTTACTTGTTTTTTTAACTTTATCCTTGTTGGTACAAATAATTACTGCTTTGTAGACTGCTTGTGTAATAATCAACGCAATTCATTATAAAAGCATTAACACTACAAGGAATATTTTGATGCTAAAACGCCTTTTAACACCTTCTATAGCCACTAATCTAACAACGCGTAAAATCGTAATGTTGGGACTGTTTTCATTAACACTAATCGCCTGTGGTGAGGAAGTCGCTAAAGTACAGCCTCCAGCCCCAGCTGTTTCTGTTTATTCAATTAAATCTCAGCCTGTTGGTGGTTATCGTGAGTTTGTCGCACGGACAGAAGCTTTTAAAGAGGCTAATTTAAGAGCGCGTGTTGAAGGTGAATTATTAGAGCGACACTTTAGGGAAGGCAGTATTGTTAAAAAGGGCCAAGTTCTTTTAAAAATTGACCCTGCAGCCTATGAAGCTGCTTTATCATCGGCAAATGCTGACTTAAGCTCACGTATTTCAGGTGAAGATAACGCGAAACGTAACTTAAAACGTGCAAATGATCTTATCGATGATGGCTACATTTCTCAGTCTGACTTCGATAAATTAACTACCGAAGAGTCTCAAGCTAAGTCAGCAGTCAAGGCTGCTAAAGCCGCGCTTGAAAAAGCTGAACTTGATTTAAGTTATACGACTATCACAGCACCTTTTACAGGTCGTATTGGTAAAGTAAATTATAATGTTGGTAACCTTGTTGGGCCAACAAGTGATGCTTTAGCGACGCTAATTATAACAGACCCTATTTTTGCTAGCTTTCAAGTTGAAGAAAGCACCTATGTTTCATACCAACAGTCGCATCAAGGTGATAAAAGTGAAACTGTTAATAAGTTTGATATCTCATTACGTTTACCCAATAACTCTGAGTACCCAGAAAAGGGACAACTAAACTTTTCTGACACTAAAATCTCCGAAGGAATGGGTACAGTCGAGCTAAGAACAATCTTCCCTAATCCCAATAATATTATAATACCTGGCTTATTTGTTACCTTGATTCTTGAAAGTCAAAATAAAGAAGCAATGGCCTTAATTCCCCAAGCGGCAGTTCAAGAAAATCAACAAGGTAAATTTGTGTTAATTGTTGATGAAAATAACAAGGTAAAACAACGTCACGTTGTGCTCGGACGAAGAATTAATGCAATGTGGGTTGCTGAAAAGGGCGTTGCTATCGGTGAGAAAGTCATCGTTGAAGGACTACAAAAAGTACGATCTGGTGCAGAAGTAAGAGGGATAGATAAGTATGTCGACCCAATTATTGGCACAATATCTGATCTTGAAAATCAAGACGTTGACTCTTCTAAAGTGAATGAGCCAAATATTAGCCCTAGTGCTACTACTGATAAGTAAACAAGGACGATTTTATGATCAGTAAAACTTTTATCAATCGCCCTAAATTTGCGTTTGTCATATCAATTGTGATTACACTTGCTGGCTTAATTGCTATGAGCGTATTACCGGTAAATATGTACCCTGAGATTACACCTCCTCAGGTTCAAATATCAGCTGTTTATCCAGGAGCAAGTGCTCAAGTTGTTGAAGAATCAGTTATCAGGCCCATTGAAGAACAAATCAATGGCGTAGAAGATATGATGTATATTGAATCTTCCGCTTCAAACAATGGTAGCGCTGTTATAACGGTATTTTTTAAAGTTGGCACCGATGGTGATATTGCACAAGTTAATGTGCAAAATAGGGTTGCACTGGCAACTAGCTCATTACCATCAGAGGTAACACGACAAGGTGTTGATGTTAAGAAAAAATCAAGCGCCATGCTTCTGGGCATTAACCTATACTCAGATCAAGAAAGTATTAACCAGTTATTTTTAAGTAATTATGCGACTAACTATTTAACAGAGCCTCTAGGGCGTATCAAGGGTGTTGCTTCAGCAGAAGTTATGGGTGAAATGACCTATAGCATGCGTGCCTGGTTGAACCCTGAAAGAATGGCTTCGTTAAGTATTACAGTGACTGAAGTGCAACAGGCATTACAAGAGCAGAATATGATTGTTGCTGCCGGTAAGTTAGGTGCTAGCCCAACATTACCTAATCAACAATTTGAGTACTCTATTCAAGCTAAAGGGCGTTTAAAAACTCCTGAAGAATTTGGTCAAACGATTATCCGAGCACAACGTAACGGTAACTTTATCCGTTTAGATGATATTGCTCGTTTAGAGTTAGGGGCTGAAGACTATTCAACCCAAGCAAGGTTAAATGGCAAAGAAACTGCTTTCCTTGTTATTTATCAATTACCTGATGCTAATGCTACTGAAGTTGCTTCCTTAGTTAAAGCTGAAATGGTAAAGCTTTCTCAGCGTTTTCCTGATGGTTTAGAGTACGTTATCCCTTATGATACAACTGAATTTATCGATCGATCAATCGAAGAAGTAATGGTTACTTTATTCCAAGCTGTTGTATTAGTGATATTAGTCGTCTTTTTATTCCTACAAAATTGGCGTGCGACCATTATCCCAACGTTAGCCATTCCTGTCTCCCTCGTAGGTACTTTTGCATTTATGGTATTGATGGGCTATTCGATAAACACAGTTACCTTATTTGGCTTAGTGCTTGCCATTGGTATTGTTGTTGATGATGCAATCATCGTTATTGAAAATGTTGAACGCATATTAAAAGAAGAGCAACTACCGATTAAAGAGGCTGTCACCAAAGCAATGGAGCAAGTTTCAGGCCCTATTATTGCAACTACCTTGGTTTTACTTGCTGTATTTGTGCCTGTTGCTTTCATGCCTGGTATAACTGGAGAATTATACAAACAATTTTCGGTAACTATTTCTTTTGCAGTATTAATTTCTTCATTAAATGCACTAACCTTGAGTCCAGCACTATGTACTGTGCTTTTAAGTGCCGAAAAAATGAAACCAATTACTTGGTTACAGCCATTTGAGCGCCTTATTACTAAGGTTACTGGTGGTTATACTAACACCGTTGGATTTTTGCTTAAGCGACTTACTCGAGTAGGGCTCTTTGTCGGTCTGCTCTTTATTGCCGCTGGTTGGTTAACAACAGCTGTTCCAACAGCTTTCTTACCCGCAGAAGATCAAGGTTACCTCTTTGTTGATGTTCAGCTGCCTGATGCGGCCTCAAGTAATCGTGCACAAGTTGTTCTTGATAAAATAACGCCTATTATCTTAAATGATGCCGCTGTTGATGACATTATTACCGTATCTGGTTTCTCTTTGCTTGGTGGTGCCGGGTCAAATAATGGCCTCGCTATTATTCTACTTAAGGATTGGGAAGAACGAACAGCGCCAGAACTTGGTTTAAGACAAGTGATTCCTCGGTTGATGGGGCAGTTATGGACTATGCCAGATGCGCAAATCATGGTCTTTAATCCACCACCTATTCCTGGGTTAGGTAATAGCTCAGGTTTTGATTTTAAATTGCAAGATGGTGAAGGGCGAGACCCTGCTGAATTAGCGCAGGTGATGAATGGTTTAATTTATGAAGCTAATCAGCGACCTGAATTATCACGTGTCTTTAGTACTTATCGTGCGAATGTACCGCAATATTTTTTAGAAGTAGATCGTAATAAAGCTAAGGCCCAAGGTGTTGCATTGTCAGATATTTTTTCTACTTTACAAGCACAGTTAGGCTCTTTATATATTAATGATTTCAGTCAGTTTGGACGTACTTATCGTGTGACTATTCAAGCGGAAAGTCAGTACAGATCTAAACCTTCAGATTTGCGATATTATTTCGTTCGAAATAAAGATGACGAAATGGTGCCATTAACTACATTAGCAACAATTAAGCCGATTCTTGGTCCAACAACGATCAGTCACTTTAACTTGTATCGCAGTGCTAGCATCACAGGTAATGCTTCTCCTGGGTATTCTTCTGGTCAATCTATAAAGGTGATGGAAGAACTCGCGAGTAAATTACCACAAGGGTATATTTATGAATGGTCGGGACAGTCGAAACAGGAATTAGAAGCAGGTAATTTAGCTCCTATATTATTTGGTTTAGCGATTCTTTTTGTTTATCTATTCTTAGTTGCACAATACGAAAGCTGGACTATTCCATTCTCAGTAATCGCTGCGGTACCCTTAGCCTTGTTTGGTGCCATGTTAGCTTTGTACACCGTCGGCATGGCTAATAATATTTATGCTCAGGTTGGCTTAGTCTTATTAATTGGCTTGTCTACTAAAACCGCCATATTAATTGTTGAGTTTGCGATGGAACAAAGGGCGGCAGGGGAAACGATAATGAATGCAGCACTTAATGCGGCAAAAATGCGTTTTCGTGCGGTATTGATGACAGCATTTTCGTTTATTTTAGGTGTGCTTCCTTTGGTATTTGCAACGGGCGCAGGCGCTGGGAGTCGAGTTTCTTTAGGTATAACAGTACTGGCTGGTATGGTTGCTGCGACAATATTTGGTACTTTGCTGGTGCCTTATTTCTACCTATTAATCCAACGTATGCGAGAAAAATTTAAAGGTGAATCACACGTAGCTTAATATTTCACCGATGATAATACCTAAAAAGGGCACTCATCGAGTGCCCTTTTTATTAGCTTACGGCTGATACCTATTTTTTAAGGAGAAACTACTCTTGTTCTTGTTTGCTCTCTTCTTCAGCAATTCTAGCTCTTTCTGCTTTCGATACATATTTAGGCTTGTTACTCGTCTGTAGTTTCAAGTTAGCTTTTTTAACTTTTTTCTTTAAAATATTGTTCATCTTCTTTTTTCTATTCATTTTTTTATCTCAACTAAAAATTATTTTACCTATTTACTGCTAAGTGCTTACTAAAAAATAAGGGCTACAATCATTAAAGGTACATAAGGGTATATCACCGTTGGCTTCAACGAATTACTAATATACTCGGCTATAAGAGCCTTTACAGTAGGACGGTTTGTTTGAAATTGCTTATAAACTAAATAAGGTTTCATCGACTCGTCTGTTTGCTCTGCTTCATTAAGGGCTAATCTATCCTCTATCGCTATTATCGCATTTACTGTTCGTTGCTGATAGGTTTTCCAAATACCTTCTTGTAACCAAAGCGTTGCTAATAATAGTAGAGTAACTAGAGTGGCTATAGAAAAGGTTAAGGCAAACAAAGTGATAGCCGTTGAAATAAGCTTTATTATTAAGGCATAATTTTCATAACTCTCATGATTGTTATGTAAAGTATGCCATTGTTCTATTAAAAATTGTTTCGAAAATGTTGTCATAGGTTGAATATACTGGGGTTGTACAAAAATTACTGTTATTATGCGCGCATTATCTATCTCATGAAAGTTTTCTTACCTTTGTATTGATAGCTTTCTTATTTTTTGGTTTAGTTTTTGACTAAACCGCTTTACACCAGAGGCGTTTATTTTGAGTACTAATACAACTACTTCATCGTTAGCTTTTACTTCGTTGAGCTTAAAACAGGATTTAGTTAAAAACTTATCGTCGCTTGGCTATGAGAAAATGACACCCATTCAAGCTAAAACTTTACCTGAATTACTCAAGGGAAAAGATGTTATTGGTGAAGCTAAAACGGGTTCAGGTAAAACTGCAGCTTTTGGTTTAGCATTACTTAACAAGTTAGAAGTTAAAAAATTTCGCATCCAATCTATGGTCATTTGTCCAACCCGTGAGCTGGCTGACCAAGTTGCGCAAGAATTGAGAAAACTAGCACGTGGCATTCATAATATTAAAATATTGACGCTTTGCGGTGGAACACCATTTGGTCCGCAAATTGGCTCATTAGAGCATGGTGCACATGTTATTGTTGGTACTCCAGGGCGTCTTGAAGAGCATGTTATAAAAGGTACCTTACAATTAGAAAATTTAGACTTACTAGTACTTGATGAAGCTGATCGCATGTTAGAAATGGGCTTTCAAGCGGCACTTGATAATATTGTTGGACGCACGCCACTTGATCGTCAAACGTTACTTTTTAGTGCTACCTTCCCCGAGCAAATTAAGTCTATTAGCGAAAGCATCATGACTGACCCTGTGATGGTTAAGGTGGCTTCTAATGAAGACCAATCAACTATTACTCAAAAATTCTTCAAAGTGAGCAATGATGATGACCGCCTTGATGCGTTGCGTTTATTGTTACTAGATAAGCAAGTTGAATCGACGGCCATTTTTTGTAATACCAAAAAAGAAACCCATCAAGTCGCTGAAGCCCTACACTTTGATGGTTTTAGCGTGTTAGCTTTACATGGTGATTTAGAGCAACGCGATAGAGATCAAACATTATTACGCTTTGCTAATAAGAGTGCTTCAATTCTCGTTGCCACAGATGTAGCGGCACGTGGTCTAGATATAGATAATTTAGATCTAGTTATTAACTATCACATTGCTCGTGATAGTGAAGTTCACGTGCACAGAATTGGCCGAACAGGACGTGCAGGCAGTATAGGTTTAGCCTACTCACTGTATAGCGATAAAGAAAGCTATAAAGTGGGCCTACTTGAAGATTACCTTGAAGCGGTTATTACACCTGAGCCATTACCATCATTGGCAGTATTAGCCAATGAACGCCCACAGGCTAAAATGGCTACCATTCAAATTGATGCGGGTAAGAAGCAAAAAGTTAGAGCTGGAGATATTCTAGGAGCACTAACGGGTGATAATGGCATTCAAGGCTCACAAGTTGGTAAAATCAAAGTGCTTGATAATAAAGCCTATGTCGCGGTTACTAAAGCGGCTTTAAACCTAGCGTTGAAAAAAATCTCTAAAGGAAAAATGAAAGGCCGTACCTTTAACGCTCGACATTTAACTAACTAGTTAAGCTCTTTTAAATTAAAAAGCTCAGTGATTAAAGCTTAATGACTAAACCTTCATGAAAGAAGCCTACCAAGAGCTGCTTGACACCAAGCAGCTCGATTTTGATGCCGCGCAAACTAAAGCCGTTGATTCTTTAATTCAATTGTCTGAACAGTTGTTAGCTCAGCAGCAGCTGCCTAAAAAATTAAGAAAAACTATTCCAGGGTTATATTTTCATGGCAGAGTAGGGCGCGGAAAAACCATGTTGATGGATCTTTTTTATCATCACCTAGCAATAGGCAATAAAAAACGTATCCATTTCCATCATTTTATGGAAAGTATTCACAAAGAATTAGCAAAGCTAACAGGGCGGTCAGATCCACTGACTTGCCTCGCTAAATCATGGGCTACAGACATAGATCTACTTTGTTTCGATGAGTTTTTTGTTAGCGATATTGGTGATGCTATGTTACTTTCGGGTTTGTTTGCAGCACTTTTCTCCCAAGGCGTAACATTGGTGGCAACGTCGAACTGTAAACCAGAACAGCTTTATCGTAATGGTTTACAGAGAGAACGCTTTTTACCCACCATTAGCTTGATAAATCAGCATTGTCATGTTGTGTCTATTGATGGCGATATTGATCATCGTCGTAGCAGGTTAGCTAAAAATCCTCACCATAAAAACTACTTTTTATTGGAAAATCAAGGTAGTGAAACGCTAATTGATCGTTTTCATCAGCTGACTAATAACTCTAAGCTTATTTGTGGTCAGATAGAGATAAATCACCGTAAGATAAATTATATAGCACACTGTGATAACGCCATTTTCTTTGATTTTTTTGACTTGTGTTCAGGACCTCGAAGTCAACGAGATTATATGGTATTGGCACAAGGTTTTGATAGCGTGTTTATTGCTAATGTACCTAAATTTTCAGGGGCCTTAGTACCTGCTGTATTTTCAGGTGTTGAAGATAGTTATCAACGAAGCGGTGTTTTAATGGGGGACTTGCAACAACTTGATGATGAAGCACGGCGGTTTATAGCTTTGGTTGATGAGTTCTATGATCAAAAAGTTAAGTTAATTGTTAGCGCAGAAGTTGATATATTTGAGCTTTATCAGGGACAACAACTTGCCTTCGAGTTTGAACGTTGTCAGTCTCGCTTAATTGAAATGCAGAGTAGCTAAAATATTTTATCCTAAATGTTATTGAAAAACCTAATAACTCGTCAATTTGACTAAAAACCTTACCTTTTATTAATTTATGTACATTAAGTTTATCTTATCTGCTTGATATTTAAGTGAAAATAAAATTGGCACTAAGATTGTAACAATAGACAAGTAATAGTTGCTAGAATCATGGGATTTAATCCCGCACACAAAATTTCACAAGGATAGAATTATGACTTATTTCCACTCTACTTTAATTGCTAGCGCTCTGACTGCGTCTTTTGCATCATCAGCACTTTATGCTCATGAGTCATGTAATGTTGATTTATCGGCGGGTTTCACCATAGACACTAGCTCTACTGAGTTTTTACAAGAAGAAAGTGGGAATAGTGATACAAAGCGTAGTTTATACAGGATTGTCGATGGTAAAACGCTTTTTATCGAGAGTAAAAAAATTGAGCTCTCTGCAGATCAACAAGCCTTGTTGAAAAAATATGACGATAAAATTCGCTATTTAGTACCTCAAGTTAAAAGTGTTGCCATTGAAGGTGTTGATTTGGCTGTTGACGGCGTTAACCTCGCGTTTAATGGTTTATTAGGAGAAGGCAATAGTGTTGCGGCTGACTTAACGAAAGAGTTAAATTTAATTCGCGAAGAAGTTATAGCTAAGTTATCTATTGAAAATGGAATTTCGGTCGGAATCGATGGCTTAGAAAGTGAAGAGCTTTTGGGTAAGGACTTTGACCAACGCATTGAGTCTTCAGTAGAAAAAGCAGTACTAAATTCTATGGGCAGTATCTTAATAGCCATGGGACAGCAAATGATGACTTCAGGTGGTGATGAACAAAGTTTTGAAACACGTATGGAAAATTTTGGTGAAAGTATTGAGCAGGAAATGACAGCGAGAGCAGAAGTCATTGAGAAAAAAGCTGAAGCTCTATGCGTAAGCATTGCTAAAGTGGATTTGTTAGAAGAACAACTGAAAGCAGAAATTACTCAACTTTCAAATACTAATGTTTTTACTGTTACTCAATAGCCTAGTGATACGTATCTCATAGTACAGAAAAGTAGCCACGGGGTTAATGATACGTGAGAATTAACCGCTAATATTGTTCAACACTCAGACCTTGAAATGTTATAATTTCAAGGTCTTTTTTATTTCTAAATTTAGTGAAACATGCACGCTGTTCATCGACTACATCAATATCGTAAAAGTATCAGTACAACTACCTACAAATCAAGAGGACAACGGGTGATCCGCTGTCAGCTCTGCCAATTAGCTAAACCCTTTTGTATCTGTGAAATCTCCCCCATTAAAGAAAATGTTGAAACAACGGCAGGTTTTTTATTATTAATGTATGACACGGAAGTATTGAAGCCCAGTAACACTGGTAAGCTGATTGCCGATCTCATTCCAGATACGTTTGCTTTTTTATGGTCAAGAACTCAAGATAATCCAGATTTATTAGCGGTTATTAATGATGAAAAGTGGTTTCCATTAGTTGTTTTTCCACAAGAATATGCAGGTGACGAACGTAAAGTATTTACCAATAGTGTTATTTGCCCAGAGGGTAAAAGGCCACTTTTCATCATGCTTGATGGAAGTTGGCGCGAGGCTAAGAAAATGTTTCGTAAAAGCCCATATTTAGATCGGTTTCCAATGGTATCATTTGATGTCAAAACAGCGATACAAGCGGTTAGTGGTAATTGTCAAAGTGAAAATAATAGTCAGTTGTCACCAGTAGGACAGGACTCTCGTTATACGGTCAGAAAAACTGAACTTGAACATCAATTTTCAACCGCTGAAGTTGCAGCTAGGGTATTAGACATGCATGGTGAAGCTAATAATGCTCATGTACTTGATTTATGGTTTGATGTTTTCAATTTTCAATATCAAAAAGGTGTCTGTCAGCGTAATAAAGGTAATATCAATGCTATCGAAAACTATCAAAGTTTTATAACAAAAATCTATCGATAGATAACTAGATAAGGTATGTAATCATGTTCAAGCCAATATACTTGGATATAGAAACTATTTTAATACGTTTTTAGCCAGTCTAATTTGACTCGCTTTTCACAAAAAAAGCCTGCTTATCAATTGATAAGCAGGCTTTTTAAATGAATACTTTAAGAGCGTTTAAGCCCTTACAATATTAGTGCAATATTCTAGCGCGAATAGTGCCATCAATTTGCTTCAACTCTTTTAATGCCAAAGCGCTATCTGATGAGTCAATATCAATCACAACATAACCAACTTTGTCATCAGTTTGTAAGTATTGCGCAGCTATATTGATATTATGCTCAGCAAATGCTTGGTTAATTTTAGTTAATACACCCGGTTGGTTATGGTGAATATGTAATAAACGACTGGTACTTGTTTGACCTGGGATAGAATGTTCAGGCAACGAAACTTCAGGGAAATTAACAGCAGAAAGCGTTGAGCCATTATCAGAGTATTTAGCAAGTTTAGTTGCAACTTCTAAGCCTATATTTGCTTGTGCTTCCTTAGTACTGCCGCCGATATGTGGTGTTAAGATCACATTATCAAATCCACGTAATGGGGAAGTAAACTCATCGTCGTTACTTTTCGGTTCAACAGGGAATACATCAATCGCAGCGCCTGCTATTTTCTTGCTATCTAAAGCCTGCGCTAAAGCTTCAATGTCCACAACAGTACCACGAGAAGCATTAATAAAAATTGCGCCGTCTTTCATTGCGGAAAATTGTGCTTGAGCAATCATGTTATGTGTTTGTCTTGTCTCAGGTACATGTAAGCTCACTACATCGGCTTCGCCAAGTAATGCATCTAATGATGGTGCTTGGCTAGCATTTCCTAGAGGTAGCTTAGTTTCAACATCATAAAAGCGTACTCTCATACCTAATGTTTCGGCAAGAATACCTAATTGCATGCCTATATGGCCGTAACCAATAATACCTAATACTTTGCCACGAGCTTCCACTGAGCCTACAGCTGATTTGAACCATTCACCACGATGTGCTTTAGCGCTTTTCTCTGGGATTCCACGAAGTAATAATAACGCTTCACCTAGGACTAGCTCTGCAACTGAGCGGGTATTTGAAAAGGGTGCATTAAAAACCGGGATACCGCGAGTTTGAGCAGCTTTTAAATCAACTTGGTTAGTACCAATACAAAAACAGCCAATAGCCGCAAGTTTTTTTGCATGACTAAGTACTTTATCAGTTAACTGAGTACGTGAGCGAATGCCAATAAAATGAACATCGGCAATTTTTTCAATTAATTCACTTTCAGATAACGAGGTTTTAAGCGATTCAATATTTGAATAACCTTTTAGCTTTAATTCTTCAAGAGAGCTTGGGTGCAAGCCTTCAAGTAATAAAATTTTAATCTTGTCTTTTGCTAATGAATTCTTGTTGGCAATGGTCATAAACTGCTTCGCTTATCCTAAGTTAAAGGTAATACTTTTTTGTTTAGATGGCTAGATATCTAAAACAGAGGTTTAACATACCATATAGTGTATAGACTCTAAAGATATTTTTAAGCATATTTACGAATAAATATACTTAATTTTGAATATTCTGCGTAAAAGAATAGGACGACCAGTTATTGGATGACTTTTATACCGTCTTTACTGCCAAGCACTAAGGTGTCTGCACCACGAAGTGCAAATAAACCATTAGTAACAACGCCCACTAAATCATTAATTTGAGTTTCGAGTTGTTTGGGATCGAGAATTTCCAGGTTATGAACATCAAGAATAACATTACCATTATCAGTAATTACTCCTTGACGATAAACGGGATCACCACCAAGTTTAACAAGTTCACGAGCAACATAACTACGAGCCATTGGGATGACTTCTACCGGCAAAGGAAAATTACCTAATACCGGAACTTGTTTTGAATCATCAGCAATGCAAATGAATTTTTTGGCAACCGCGGCAACTATTTTCTCGCGAGTTAATGCAGCACCACCACCTTTTATCATGGCCATATGACTAGTTATTTCATCAGCACCATCAATATAGACATCCAAAACATCAATACTATTTAAATCAAATACATCTATACCATGTGCTTTTAATCGTTTAGTTGACTCTTCTGAACTTGAAACAGCACCGTGTATTTTATCCTTAATGGTTGCTAGAGCATCAATGAAAAAGTTCACTGTTGACCCTGTACCTACACCGACAATAGTGTCGTTTTCAATGAATTCTAATGCTTTAATGGCGGCTGCGTTTTTCATTTCATTTTGAGTCATATTTATATGCCTTTATTAGCAATCACTTAGGGTGAAAGTGAGCTTTATAAGCCTTGGGTAGGCTGTTAAAAAGAGGGGATTATAACATTAAATTATCACAAAGTTATACCTGAACAATTTGAAAAAATTTGTTTGAGTAAAACTGAGAGGATGCACACTAAGTATGTTTATTTAAAGGAAATTACTTAAATACAAAGGGAAATTAATATGATTAAAGTTTCCCGATAAGGCGCTTAACGATTGTTTGAATAAGAATGCTTCAACACTAATAAACAATAGGTAATCTCATCTAATCGAGGGTGTTGTTATTACGCGATAGGTTTTCTACTTGGGCATCGCACTTATGCTTACGGCATTGATGTCTTGCTCAATGAGGTGAGCATAATTAGACGTCACACGAGATTCCGTTGTTTCTTCATGTTTATCACCTTTGATTTGAATACCGGCAAGACTACTATCTGGAAGGTAACTTTCTTGGTTTTTAGCAAAGGCTAACATCATACGTTGATCTTCAGGTATGGCTCTGTTGATCAATGAAAGCATTAGCTCTCGGTCTGTTGAGGCGATTTTTTTGCCTGAACCCTTATTATAAACAGTAAACTCATGGTGATTGAAATCATTAGCGTAGTAATGATTGTTGTCAGATCCTAAGTTTACTTGCGATGTATTGCTACAAGCAGAAATTGTAAAGTAGAGAAAAAGATAGCACCCTGTTTTAAATATTTTCATAACAAACCTAAGGATAAGCAATAATGATGACTGTGTTGTTATCAACATCGCAAGTGTTATGCCAGAAAGTTATGCGTTAGGAGCAGGGCGTTTTAATGACTTTGTAATTATATGAAAGCATTGATTAATATGTACGAAATATATTCTATTTATTTTATTAAGTGCATAAAAAAAGCTTAGTTGAACATTATCTTTTATGATAACCATCAACTAAGCTTAATTTTTCTATTTGAGTGTCAATTTTTTAACGCTCAAATTAAAACTTGAAGGATTTACTCTTCAGAGACTGAACGTAATAGCTCATTTATGCCCACTTTAGCAAGTGTTTTAGCATCGACTTTCTTCACTATAATAGCAGCGTATAAACTGTATGTACCACAAGCTGAAGGTAGATTACCAGGAACAACAACAGAGCCCGCAGGTACACGACCATAATGTACTTCACCTGTTTCTCGGTCGAAAATTCGAGTACTTTGGCCGATATAAACGCCCATAGAAATTACCGCACCTTCTTCAACCACAACCCCTTCAACAATTTCAGAACGTGCTCCAATAAAGCAGTTGTCTTCAATAATCGTTGGACCAGCTTGTAGAGGCTCTAATACTCCACCAATACCTACACCGCCAGATAAATGAACATTTTTACCTATTTGAGCACAAGAGCCAACAGTTGCCCATGCATCGACCATACAACCTTCATCGACAAAAGCACCAATGTTAACAAAGCTTGGCATTACCACGACATTCTTACCGATAAAGCTACCGGTACGCACACTTGCTCCTGGCACGACACGTACTCCGTCAGCTTCAAACATTGCTTGGGTGTACCCTTGATATTTCATCGGTACTTTGTCAAAAAATGTGCTTTCGGCGCCATCAATTACTTGGTTATCCCAAATACGAAAAGACAGTAACACGGCTTTTTTAAGCCATTGGTTTACGTGCCAGTTACCTTCGATTTTTTCAGCTACACGCGCACTGCCATTATTAAGAGCTGCTAAAGCATCAAGAACAGCATTTTTTATCTCACTCGAGACTGTTGCTGGTGTGATGCTCGATCTTTCTTCAAAAGCTTGTTCAATTACGCTAGCTAAATTTTTTAAATCTGTCATTAGGCTTTCCTATATGAAATATTATTTGTGTTATAAGGGAATGTTTTAGTTAATCAATTTCTTCTTTTAACCGAACAGCTAAGGCTTCTTGTTCTTGAGTGGTTAGTGCATCATTATCAGCACTAGAAATAGTAAATACATCATCCGCCTTTTCACCGAAGGTTGTTATTTTAGCTGAATGAATATTAATCTGTTCTTGTTGAAACACTTGAGCGATATTTGACAATAATCCAGGCCTATCCAAAGCTATTATCTCGATCATGGTTCGATTTT
>Ga0209396_1001450_pt1 | contig 26328 bp, 21 predicted proteins | sample GOMGulsemesocosm_6_FD_184638 | JGI IMG/M metagenome (GOLD analysis project Ga0209396, IMG submission 184638) | Methane-oxidizing microbial communities from mesocosms in the Gulf of Mexico - GOM8C Gulf of Mexico (SPAdes) (version 2) | ecosystem: Environmental > Aquatic > Marine > Cold seeps... | reverse complement strand
CACAGAATTGTTAGCTTATTGTACTAAAGAGAATAAAATAATTTCAGAAATCGTTTTAGAAAATGAAAAAGCATTACGCTCGGAAGAAGAAATAGACACCGAATTATTACGTATTTGGAATACAATGCAAGAGTGTATCTACATAGGTTGCCACTCTGAGGGATTTTTACCTGGAGGATTAAATGTGCGACGCAGAGCATTCGATTTACATAAAAAGCTTAAAAAGAGTTTTGATTATGATACTCCTGAAAACTGGATGCAAAGCATTAGAAAAACAGAAGTTAAATTTCGAGAAATTTTAAAGTGGGTAGATTGTTTTGCCTTAGCTGTTAATGAAGTTAATGCTGCTTTAGGGCGCATTGTAACGGCTCCAACGAACGGTAGCGCCGGAGTTATTCCCTCAGTATTAATGTATTATTTAACTATTGAAAACCATGATGCAGACTTTAAACACATCAAACAATTTTTATTAGTTGCTGGTGAAATAGGAAGCTTGTTTAAAAAGAATGCTACCATATCTGCCGCAATGGGTGGATGCCAAGCAGAAATAGGGGTGTCATCAGCGATGGCTGCAGCTGCCTTATGCGAATTGCTAGGAGGATCGTCAGCTCAAGTATTGATTGCTGCAGAAATTGCAATGGAGCATCACTTAGGTTTAACTTGTGACCCTATTGGCGGATTGGTACAAATACCATGCATTGAACGAAATTCAATGGGGGCTATAAAAGCAATTAATGCTGCAGAAATGGCATTGGATAGAAATCCCGCTCACGTTAAAGTGCCATTAGATAAAGTTATTGATACCATGTGGGAAACCGCTAAAGATATGAGTTTGAAATATAAAGAAACCTCAGAAGGTGGATTGGCAATTTCTGTAAATATGGCGGATTGCTAGAATAAAAAAGGGTTAGCATATTACAAGCTAAACCTTTTTTATATTACATAAATTTATAGGCGTACCCTAAAGAAAACACAACACTACCTATTTTACTTTTACCATAAGCTTCATCCTTCTGCATCGGAATAAAACCATAAGAGCCTCTTATATCGAGCAGTAATTCAGACTTAGCAGACAATTCTCGTATTACTTCAAAACCTCCTATAAAGCCAAAATTAACAGTACGCAATTGGTCTTTCACATCAGTTTCTGCATCAAAAGGTATTGCTGGAAGTCCAGGAACACTTTGTACTCCATTAGGATCAAGATAAATATTGCTAGAGCCACTTGTTTTTTGAGTAGCGTTTAATAAAAACCCAACATAAGGTCCAACATTGGTATATAATTTCCATTTGTCGCCTAAATTATATATGTTTGATTTAATTATAACTGGAATTTCTAAATATTGTAATTCACTTCTATTTTCAAAATTACCGTAAAGTGTCGTCCCGTCTGGAATCAAAGCTCCTAATCCTAATGGCAAACTATTTACTGGTATAGGTTGCATCCCTTTTCTAACCCCTCCTTTTACGGTATAATTAGCCTCTAATTGCAACGAAAAGGAATTACTTAATATATAGGCAGCAAAAATACCCGCTTCAAAAGAAGAGTATGATTTGTATTTCTCGGAATATATATTTGTTGAATTATCTGTTAGTGATGGTAAACTTAATCCGCCTTTTAATCCAATTTTAAATTTACTTGTAGCTATTTCGTTACTTTCAATTTCTTCTTGTGCAGAAACCACTGTTACTATAAACAGCATTATTAAGGTTAATAATCTTCTCAAAATTGTATATAATTATAAGTTAGTTAAGAATTTCAAATATCTTATATTTTTTTACTTCGCACAAGATTATGAAGGCTTTTAATCCCCGCAATTTTTACGTCTAGTATCTAAAATAGATACTATTTTCCATTGTTCATCCACATAAAACAATTGGAATGAATTGGCACCGCAATGACTTAACATTCCGTTTAAATAAAAGTTATATGGGCACCACACTTGTGCCAAGTTTCCATCAATTTTAAAATCGAAGGATTGTAATTCTTCTTCCCAATTTCTAATTTTTGCGTATTGTGCCACCAATTTTAAAAAACCACTTACATTTTGATTTACTATAGCTTCTTTGCCTTCTTTATTTGGCTGGATACTTTGCAATATCATGTTTGGATGCATTACAGATTTCATTTTCAAAGAATCTGATTGATGAAAACCATCAAAAAAAGTTTCTATAGCATATTTTACTTTATATTCTTCTTCTGATTGTGAAAACCCAGCTATGGAACATAACAGCCCAGTTATTAATACGAATTGTTTCATTTGTAGTCTTTTTATAATAAAATCTAAATTAATCAATTATCATTCCTTATAATATATTTTAACATACTTTTAAACTACAATGGAGTATTTGCTAAACTAAATTACTAATTTTGTATTTATAAAATATACTAATATGTCAGTAGCAAAAAAAGAATACAAAAGAGTAACTGTAAAGTCTTTAATTGATATGAAAAAAAATGGAGAGAAAATCTCTATGTTAACTTCATATGATTATACCATGGCAAAAATTGTTGATGGAGCTGGTACTGACGTTATTTTGGTAGGAGACTCTGCTTCTAATGTAATGGCTGGTCATGAAACTACATTACCAATTACTTTAGATCAAATGATTTATCATGCATCTTCTGTAGTTCGTGCTGCGAAAAGAGCTTTAATTGTTGTTGATTTACCCTTTGGAAGCTACCAATCAGATCCTAAAGAAGCTTTACGTTCTTCTATTAAAATCATGAAAGAGTCTGGTGGTCATGCTGTAAAACTTGAAGGAGGAAAAGAAGTAAAAGAATCTGTTAAACGTATTTTAAACGCTGGTATTCCTGTAATGGCGCATTTAGGATTGACTCCACAATCAATATATAAGTTCGGAACATATACTGTAAGAGCTAAAGAAGAAGAAGAAGCAGAAAAATTAAAAAAAGATGCTTTAATGTTGGAGAAAATAGGTTGCTTTGCCTTAGTTTTAGAAAAAGTCCCTGCTAAACTAGCACAAGAAGTTGCTGATAGCTTAACAATTCCTGTAATTGGTATTGGAGCTGGAAGCGGTGTTGATGGTCAGGTTTTAGTAACTCACGATATGGTAGGTATGACTCATGAGTTTAATCCGCGTTTTTTAAGACGTTACATGAATTTATATGAAGATATGACTAATGCTATTGGTCAGTATTGTAAAGATGTAAAAGCAGTTGATTTCCCTAATAAAGAAGAACAGTATTAGACTATAATATTTTCATATCATCGGCTCAAAAGATCAAAATACTAAGGTACTAAGTACTAAAAGCAACCTTCAAGTGCTGTTTGAAGACAATCATATTATTGTCATCAATAAACGTGCTGGTGATTTAGTTCAAGGCGATAAAACTGGTGACAAACCGTTACCTGATGTCGTAAAAGAATACCTTAAAGAAAAATATAACAAGGAAGGTAATGTGTATTTAGGTGTAGTACACCGTTTAGACAGACCAACAACAGGTATTGTTGTTTTTGCAAAAACATCAAAAGCTTTACCTAGGCTTAATAAGCTGTTTGCGGAAAAAACGGCACATAAGACTTATTGGGCTGTTGTAAAAGATGCTCCTCCAAAACAAAAAGACACTTTAGAACATTGGCTAAAGAAGAATCCTAAAAACAATAAATCTACCGCTTTTAAAAAGGAAGTTGATGGTTCTAAAAAAGCAATTCTACATTATGAATTATTAAAAACTTTAGATAATTATAATCTACTAGAAATTAATTTAGAAACTGGAAGACATCATCAAATACGCTGTCAATTGACAACTATTGGTTGCCACATAAAGGGTGATTTAAAATACGGTGCAAAACGCAGTAATAAAGATGCTAGTATTCATTTACATGCCAGACATCTTGAGTTTATTCATCCTGTAAAAAAAGAGGAAATTAAAATCACTGCTCCTGTTCCGAAAGAACCTATTTGGGAGGCATGCATGTAAAACCTATAATACTTCATCAGCCTTTTTTGTAGCCTGAATTACAATTCTAGTAGCTTCAATATAAAATTCTTGTTGAATACTCTCAAATACATCTGAAGTTTTATGATAATCTTGATGGTCTTCAACTCCAAAATATAAGAACGGAATTCCTTTGTTATGGAATGATCCATGATCAGAAGAATAAGTCCAATCATCTTCTCTATCATCTCCATCATGCCCTGTAAGTATCTTTATTTTATTTGAATACAAGGAGGCAACAACTGAATCTCTTAAAATTTTATTATGTCGAGTACCTGATATATATAATTCATTTTGCCTGTTCCTTCCAATCATATCCATATTTATATTACATAAAATATCTTTTTGTAAGATAATTGGATGGTTTACATAATACTTAGAGCCTAACAATCCTATTTCTTCAGCATCCCATGCGGCAATTATAATAGAATGTTCTGGAGGGTTCTTTTTAAAATAATTAGCTACAGAAAATAATGCTGCGGCACCTGAGGCATTATCATCAGCCCCATTATATACTTTTTTACCACTTTTTCCTAAATGATCATAATGAGCGCCAACCACAATAAATTTATTTGGTAATTCAGTTCCGCGTATTAAGCCAATAACATTATATGCTAAACCGTTTTTCGCATCACCATGGTCGTTACTTCCATCATACTTAAACGATTGAATATAAGAATTCCCTAATCTCTCTAATTTTAATACTGCAAATTTCTTCTCAATATAATCCCTTGACAGCTCCCCACCTTTAGTACCTGTTTCTCTGCCTAAATATGCATCGCTTGATAGTGTTTTTAAACTCTCTATTTGACCTACAGAATCAATCTGTATTGAAACCGATGCAATGTTATTTTTAATAATTTTATTTGGAACTTGTTGTTTACATGAGTATAAAACTATTAACAAGATTATTGCAATTAATAAATTATTCTTCATTTTTTAATTTTAATTATTAGTTAGTTCGTTAAACCTACTAGTAAAATCATCATAACCAGCCCTCTCTATCTAAACTTCTATACTGTATTGCTTCAGCTATATGAGTTTCATTAATTTCATTTTCACCTTGTAAGTCAGCAATTGTTCTTGAAACTTTTAATATTCTATCATAAGCTCTTGCTGACAAATTTAATTGCTCCATCGCATTTTTTAATAATTCTTTTGAAGCTATATCTAAAACACAATGAGTACGAATTTGATTCACATTCATTTGTGCATTATAATGTACTATTTTTGAACTTTTAAAACGTTCTGTTTGAGCAGCTCTAGCCTTTGTAACTCTTACTCTAATTTCTACTGAGGATTCTGATTTTCGCTCTTCTGTTAATTTTTCAAATGGAACAGGTGTAACTTCAATATGAATATCTATCCTATCTAATAAAGGACCAGAAATTTTACTTAAATAGCGTTGCATTTCTGCAGGTGAGGATGTAATCGGAGAATTCCCATCATTAAAATAACCGCTGGGACTAGGGTTCATACTAGCCACCAACATAAAACTACTAGGATAAGTAACTGTAAACTTTGCTCTGGATATAGTTACCTCTCTATCCTCAAGTGGTTGTCGCATTACTTCTAATACTTCCCGCTTAAATTCAGGTAATTCATCTAAAAACAAAACTCCGTTATGAGATAAAGAAATTTCTCCCGGTTGTGGATAACTTCCTCCTCCGACCAAAGCAACGTTGGACACAGTGTTTAAAAGTGTGGAACTTGAATTATACATAAAAGTATGCATCTATATTTATATAGTGTTTTATAATATATATAAAAATACGGAAAATAATCTGCTTTTAAGAATTACACTTCATTACCGTTTAGCCTAATTAAACATATTATTATACACTTATTTGTGATTATAAACATTTACATAAAGGCATACATCAATATTTGTAGCACCTTGAGTAGTATCAATTAAGTATTTCATTATCTTAGTCATATAATAGAAATAAACAAAATTGTGTTTATATAATTGTTGGCAAACATAAAAACAAGAGAAAATATGAGAGTTACTTTGTTAAAATTAGTTTTGATTCTTTATTGTATAATGAGCATGGGAGATTTATCTGCACAAATGATAAAGACTAAAACACCTGAACGTCCTAAAGGACAAAAGGATGTGATACAAATGACCTGTGAAGCAATACCAACTGTAAGAATTGCATTTATTGGTTTAGGAATGCGTGGCTCAGGAGCTGTGACAAGAATAACCAATATTAAAGGAGTTGAAATTATAGCATTATGTGACATGCTTGAAGAGAGAACAAAGTCATCTAACAAAGCTCTTGTTGATGCTGGTTTTCCGAAAGCACAAGAGTTCTTTGGAGAAGATTCTTGGCGCAAAGTTACAGCACTACCAAATGTAGACTTAGTCTATATAGCAACAGATTGGCTTAACCATTCAAAAATGGGAATTCAAGCTATGAAAGATGGTAAGCATGTCGCAATTGAAGTGCCTGGAGCCTTATCAATGGACGAAATATGGGGATTGATAAATACTTCTGAAAAAACTCGAAAGCATTGTATGATGCTTGAAAATTGCATCTATGACTTCTTTGAATTAACAACTTTGAATATGGCGCAACAAGGTCTATTTGGTGAAATTCTTCATGCTGAAGGAGCATACATCCATAACCTTGAACCATATTGGGCTGAGTATTGGAACAATTGGAGGTTGGACTATAACCAAAAACATAGAGGAGATATTTATCCTACTCATGGTATGGGACCAGCATGTTTAGCTTTAAACATTCACCGAGGTGATAAAATGAATTATTTAGTATCTATGGACACAAAAGCTGTAACTATTCCTGACTTTATTGAAGAGAAAACTGGTGAAGAAATAGTTGACTTCAAAAATGGAGATCATACAACAACTTTGATCCGAACAGAAAATGGGAAAACAATTGAAATTCAACACAATGTTGCTACTCCGAGGCCATATTCACGAATGTATCAATTAACAGGAACAAAAGGTTTTGCAAATAAATACCCTTTTGAAGGATATGCATTAGATTCTAAATTAGTAGGAAAAGATATAAATACTAAAAACGAAAAATTCACTGCGCATCGTTATGTTTCGAAAGAAATGAAAGATTTATTAATGCAAAAATATAAACACCCAATAGTTATTGATATTGAAGAAAAAGCGAAAGAAGTAGGTGGACATGGTGGAATGGACTTTGTTATGGATTATCGATTGATTTATTGCCTTCAAAACGGGTTGCCACTTGATATGGATGTTTATGATTTAGCAGAATGGAGCTGTTTAAGTCCTTTAACTGAAATTTCTTTGAATAACAATTCGTCTCCTGTTGAAATACCTGATTTTACAAGAGGCTCTTGGATGAAAATGAAATTTGTTCAGTTTGCGAAATAAAGATGTACAATTATAATCTAAGGCTAAAAAAATCATATTGAGCTGATTATTGGGTGAATAACAAAATAACGATTTGCCAACAACACCTATAAATAATACGGTTTCAGTGTGTAAAATCTAAAGTTTAGGAATATTTACAATTAACGCCAAATCTTTTAATTTGGTATTTATATAACAACAAACTAAAAACAAAACCAAAAAGCTTATGGCTTGTGACGACACGAAAATCTGTGGGTTTTCTGCCCCGTAAAATTCATAGCTTAACGTTGTACCTCATTAAAAAAATATAAAAGTGAATTTTAAAGAAATAATTCAAGAGATCTACCAACAAATTAATAATATAGATGATAAAGGACAATTAGCATCTTATATTCCTGAATTAGCTAATATTGATTCAGAAAAATTTGGAATTCACATATCAACAATCGACCAAGTTAATTTCGGTCTAGGGAATTGTTACGATAAATTCTCTATTCAGAGTATAGCAAAGGTGCTTTCACTTAGCTTAGCATATAGCATTCTTGGTGAGAAGATATGGGAAAGACTTGGAGTTGAACCTTCAGGAACAGCATTTAATTCTCTTGTACAACTTGAAGCTGATAATGGTATTCCTAGAAATCCATTTATAAATGCTGGAGCAATCGTGGTTTCGGATATTCTTCTTAGCAATTTAGAAAATCCTAAAGAAGATTTTCTAGCTTTTGTTAGAAGTATTTCAAACAATTCAGAATTAAATTATTCAAATAAAATAGCTTCATCAGAAAAAAGTGCAGGATTTCGAAATACAGCCTTATGTAACTTTATTAAATCATTTGGGAATATTCAAAATAAACCTTCAGATGTTCTTGATTTTTATTTTGACCTTTGCTCTCTTGAGATGAATTGCAAAGAGCTTTCAGAATTATTCTTATTTTTAGCAAACAATGGTTGTAAAATAAATGATAACAATTTAATACTAACCAAAAGTCAATCTAAAAGGATAAATGCGCTTATGCAAACTTGTGGTTTTTATGACGAATCTGGAGAATTCGCTTTTAAAGTTGGACTTCCTGGAAAGAGTGGAGTTGGAGGCGGTATTATAGCAATACATCCAAATCAATATGTGATTGCTGTTTGGAGTCCAAAATTAAATACAAAAGGGAATTCATATAAAGGAATGAGATTCCTAGAAGAGTTTACAACAGAATCTCAATTATCGATATTTTAATAAAAACTGTATACAACAATACCTATAAATAATACGGTTTTTGATATTTAAAACAAAAGCTTGTGTATATTTACATAGCCGCCAAACTTTTAATTTGGCTTTTTTAAAACGACAAAATTAAAATCAAAACTTAAAAGCTCATGGCTTGTGTCGACACGAAAATCCGCGGATTTTCTGCCCCGTACTATTCATAGCTAAACGTTATATGCAACCTGAAATAAAAAAGTAAATTCGCAAAAAACAACTCAAAATAAAAAACCTAACAAACACGTTTTAATGATTGAAATAAATTCTCTAATAATAATTCTAATATTTGGTTCTCTTTTATCATTCACATTTCTGTTAATAGCTAATCCAATACAAGTTAATAAAAAAGCAAATTTTTGGTTTGCAATTTTTCTATTTTCTTGGTCTACATTTTGGCTTGAAGAAATTTTTACTTTGATAGTTTTTCAGCCAGCTAGTGATAGTTTTATGATTCCTATTAGAATCCTTCAGTTTTTAACGCCTATTATTTTTTATTATAGTATCCAGTTTTATTCAAAACCAGATTTTAGATTAAAAAAAAAGGAGTTTCTATATCTAGTCTTGCCAATAATCTATTTTTTGGGATTAATAGCTCTACTAAAGGATAAGGAAAATTCAATTTTATCAACTATTCTGACTGCTTTTGTAATTATTCAAGCATTTTATTTCTTAATTTACTCATATATTAAAATTCAACATCATAAAAAAAGAATTCGCCTTTTCTCATCCAATACTAATGAAATTGATCTTAGCTGGTTAGAAAATATAATTAAATCTTTGTTTGGGTTGATTATTTTTATTGGAGTTTATAACATGCTATTTAGAGACGCTGACTTGAACTTATTTGCGAATGTCGTAATGGTAATAATCGTATTTTTTGTTGGCTTTAACTCCATTAAGCAAAAAGAGATTTTTTTATTGAATGAAAATCAGCGGAATCTTATTATCACAACAGAAGAACAGACAATAACAGACAAACGAAAAATTATTACAGACAAAGAAGTAGAATCTCTAAAAGTAAAACTTACTGAATTAATGGAAAAGCAGAAGCCTTATTTAGATTCGGAATTAACACTTGTGAGTTTAGCAGAATTAATTGAATTAACACCTCACCAACTTTCATATTTAATAAATGGAGGATTTAATGAAAATTTTTTTTGGTTTATTAACAGATATAGAGTAAAAAGAGTTAAAGAACTACTTTCAAACAAACATAACGACCATATGTCTATTCTTGGTATTGCTTTTGAATCTGGATTTAACTCCAAAACATCATTTAATACTACTTTTAAAAAAATCAGTTCTCAAACACCTTCCGAGTTTAAAAAAAGTTGTTCATCTTTATAAACATGCACTAAACGCCATTTGTTACTGCCTTAATATCAGTGCTTTACACTTTTCTGTAAAATAGGTTCTTATATATAATCACGAACATAAGAACACTCCATCCAAACTATTTTTGCAGTTCACATAATTCACAAATTACTCATGACTAAGCATGTTTTATTATTAACGTTTTTGTTTACAACATTTTTTATAAATGCTCAAGATTTAACTCAAACCATAAAAGGAAAAATAATAGATGATTCTTCGCAAGCCCCCATAGCTTTTGCTACTGTAGTAATCATTAGCACTAATCCAATTATAGGAACAACTTCCGATATGGACGGAAATTTTATCTTTGAAAACGTCCCTATAGGAAGATATGATTTAGAAATATCATTTTTAGGCTATGAACCAATTATAAAACCTGAAGTTATTGTCACATCTGCTAAAGAAGTAATATTAACCTTTGCTCTCAAAGAGAGTGCATATACATTTGATGAAATTGTTATTAAACCAAAAGTTGTTAAAGAAAAACCCCTCAACAAAATGGCAACAGTTAGTGCAAGAATGTTAAGTGTTGAAGAAGCGAATAGATATGCAGGAGGATTTGATGATCCGGCTCGTTTAGCTTCATCATTTCCAGGTGTCGCGAGTAGTGTTGGCAACAATGCTATTATTATTAGGGGAAATGCACCAAAATACTTACAATGGAAAATTGAAGGTGTTGAAATACCAAATCCAAATCATTTTGCAGATTTAGGTGCTTTTGGTGGTGGTGGATTAACAGCTTTAAGCAGTAATTTATTAGCAAATTCCGATTTTTTCACAGGTGCTTTTCCAGCTGAATATAACAATGCTTTATCTGGTGTATTTGATATAAAAATGCGAAATGGAAATAGCTCAGAATTTGAACATAGCTTTGAAATTGGTGCTATCGGAATAGACCTTGCGTCAGAAGGCCCATTAATCAAAAAAACCAATGCTTCCTATCTTGTAAATTACAGATATTCTACTTTGGGTCTTGTATCATCCTTATTACCTGAAGATGCCAAAGGTACAAACTATCAAGACTTATCTTTCAAATTAAAATTTCCGACTAAAAAAGTTGGTTTATTTTCCATTTGGGGAATTGGATTAATTGATAAATCTGGGACAACGCCTGAAAAGGAAATTGAGAAGCAAATCTATTATCAAGATATTGAAAAACAAGATGTAAAACAGTATATGGGAGCATTTGGGTTAAACCATAGTCTAATTTTTGAAAATTCAGCATACTTAAAATCTACTTTAGCTTTATCTACAAATGGCATAGATTTTAAGACGGATAGATTAGATGATATTGCTCAATTGCAACCGGAAAATGAAATACAGAATGCGAATTATAATGTAACCTTTAAAACTTTTTTAAATAAAAAATTTAATTCAAGACACACTAACAAAACAGGTGTCATTTTAAGAGGTTTAGGCTATGACATAAATTTCAAGGAAAATGACAACACCACAAATAACTTGAGTACATTGGTTTCAGAAAATGGCTTCTGCACTTTAATTTCTGCTTTTTCAAACTCATCTTTTTCATTCAAAAAATGGCAAATGAATGTTGGTTTAAATTCCCAGTTATTTACATTGAATAATAATTTCACCCTTGAACCTCGTTTAGGTGTCAATTATCAAATAAATGATAAAAACACTGTTAGTTTTGGTTACGGCTTGCACAGTAGAGTTGAACCTTTAAATATTTATTTCGCTAATACAATTAATTCAAATTCTTCCCAAGCTAATAAAGATTTAGACTTTTCAAAAGCACACCACTTTGTATTGGCATACAATTGGAATATTTCAGAAAAGCTACATTTAAATATTGAACCTTATATTCAATATTTATACAATATTCCTGTTATTGTAAATAGTACTACATCGCTTATAAATTTGCAGCATGATTGGTTTATTAATGACACATATATTAATTCTGGCAATGGACAAAATTATGGCCTAGATTTAACTTTGGAGCAATATATAAATAATGGATTTTACTATTTAATTTCCGCTTCAATATTTGATTCTAAATACAAGGCAGACACTCAAAAATGGTATAATACAAGATTTAACAAAAACTATCTTTTCAATGTATTGGCTGGTAAGGAGTTTAGAATAGGTAAAAAGAAACAAAATTTATTAGGCATTAATTTAAGATTAAGCATTCAAGGTGGTGACAGATATTCGATAATCGATGATACGGCTTCAAATATTGAGCAAGATGTAGTTTATAATGAAACTACACCTTTTACAGAGCAATCAAAAACATCTTTCAATGCTCACTTTACTATTAATTACGAATGGTATAAAAGGAAATCGGCACACAAACTATCTCTGAAAGTTTTGAATGCCACAAATTACAAAGAATTTCAAGGTCATAGATATAACTTAAAAACTGATCTGGTAGAGGAATATAGAGAGGCATTAATAATCCCAAATATTAGTTATAAAATATCCTTTTAAATAATATGGCAGCACACAACAACACCTATAAATAATACGGATTCTAGTGTTTAAAATCTAAAGCTTGTGTATATTTACATTCATCGCCAAATCTTTTAATTTGGCTTTTTTAAAACGACAAAATTAAAAACAAATTCTAAAAGCTCATGGCTTGTAACGACACGAAAATCCACAGATTTTCTGCACCGTACTATTCATAGCTAAACGTTAAATCTATTATATAAGTCAGGTTTTATGGTGATTCTTAGTTAAAACAACACTTTATACTTATAAAAGAAAATAGGGCATTAGGCCCTCTTATTTTATGTAAACCTGAAGGAATCCCCTACTCTATTTTAATCACCTCATTAGGAAGGACAACATTGGACATCGTATTTAAATATGTGGAACTTAGATTATGCATAATAATATGCGTCCACCCTTTTATGTAGTATGTTATCGGACATAGTATTTAAATATGTGGAACTCAAATTATACATAACAATATGGGGCTATCATTTTATGTAGTAAATTATCGATAGTAATATATAATGTGAACATAAATTATTATTTTAACATGCTTTTATTTTTTCAATTTAAACTCAAAAACATCAGGTCTTGAATAATGACCTACTACATCAAACATTCTCTTAGCTTTAATAATTTCTTGAAGATCAATATCAGCATACAAAATACCCTTTTCAGCTTCTAATGGGCCTGCAATAATTTTACCATTAGGCGCTATTATACAACTATTACCAACATTTATCCACTCTCTCTCTATAGGATATAACTTCTTAAATTCATATTCATCAGGAATATCCTCTATTTTCATTGCCGTGCAAGTACTAATTACAAACACCCCTCCTTCCCTTGCAATGTGTTGCATTGTTTGAAGCCAATTTTGGCTTTTATCCCAAGTAGGAGAAACTAATAATTGAGTACCACTTTCGTAAATTGTATTCCTTGCTAATGGCATAAAATTTTCCCAACAGATTAGTCCTGCAATTTTTCCTATAGAAGTATTATATGATGTTAAAGTACTCCCGTCTCCTTGAGCCCATATAAGTCTTTCTCCCCCAGTTGGTATTAACTTTCTATGTTTCCCTAATATTGAACCATCCTCATTTATAAAAAGCAAACTATTATATAAACTTGCATTGCTAGTTTCTGAATTACGTTCATGCATACCTATCACGACATTTATTCCTGCTAATTTAGCGGCTTCACAAAGTTTATCTGTACTATCATCTGGAATTGATACAGCATTATTTACAAGTTCAACATAAAGTTCATTTAAAATAGCTCCTTTACTATTCGGGATAAGCCATACCCAATCAGGGTATCCTGAAATAAAAGCTTCAGGAAAAACTATTAATTTAGCTCCTTTTTTCCCCGCTTCATTGATAGTATTACAAGCTTTTTCAATCGTCTTTTCTTTGTTAAGAAATATTGGACTGATTTGAGCTGCTGCAACTTTAAAATTATTCTTCATATTTACTTTATTAATAATCCATAAAAAACCAAATTTTAATGTCAATTATTATTTATTGGACTTAGATTGAATTTTATTCTTTCTCCCAAGCCAGCAAAAACATAATTCTCTTCATAGGTATCTTTTAGTATTTTGAATGCCAGATGCCCAGTACAATGTGTTGGAGCTATTTTTTTTACATCAAAATCATTCTTTAATTGGGATGCAATGGTTTCGATTTCTTTTCGCCCATATGGAAGCATATGATATCCACCATATAATAAGCTAACTTGTTCATTAGTAAAAGTTTTTGTTTCCTTAATAATATTCTGAACAGAACTATGAGAACATCCAACGACAAGAATTTCTCCATCATCAGTTGAAAGTGATAATGACAGTTCAGGAAGCCCAACAAATGTCATTTCATTTTCATCATTTTGCTTGTCAACACTTCCAAATGCATTCATCTCAGCAACAGAAGGATATTTTGACCCATATCCCAAATAGGGAGATCTTGTAGATATCAAATTTATTCCATTCTCAAGTTTTATATTTTCTTTGACAAATTCGATGTTAGCCTTCCAGAACCTTCCTGTTTGATTAATTTTCAGGTTTAAATTTTCATCTCCTCCGCCGAAATAACGCATTTCCTCAGGTAAAGAGTCTATGATCATTTTTTCTTTACCCTCAACATTGAAATTTATTTTTGCTCCTATGTAAAAATCATGTGGAAGATAAATTTTCACATTTGGATTAACTTGTAATAAGTAATCAAATCCATTTAAATGATCACCATGAGCATGTGAACCTACTGCAAAATCAATAGATTTTAAATCTATACCTAGTGCATCTACGTTACTTTTTAATATATCTGCATTGGTACCTCCATCAAAAAGTATAAGCTTTCCTTTATATTTAATTAAGGCAGAAAAACCGAAATCCTTTATCAGGCCATCTCTGTTTTTTCCAAATGCATCATAAAGATTAGTAATTGTATTATTCTCAATCTCAGAATCTGTAAGAATAAGTGCATTTTGTTCATTAACTGGATGCTGACATGAATACAAGGAAAAAAGTCCAATACTCAATAAATAAATCTTTCTTATCATTTTTAGAAAACCAATAAATAATCATTTTAACAAATCCTTTTTAAGGTAATTAAAGTTGTATATAAACTTTAATATTATAAAATAAGATTTCACATTATTCAAACTAAGAAGTTGGTACTCCATTCCACTTTTCTGCAAGCTTAGTTAGATTAGCCCTCATTAAATCATCGGGCGTCATAGCAATCCTAAATTCACAATTGGCTTCAAAATTTAAAAACCATGGTTCTACAATAGATGGAATAGCTGAAGCATTTGGGACTTCTACTACCATAACAGCACCTCTGTTACCATCTTGTTCTGTAAAATAAATACTTTCAGGTTTAATATCATCAATCACACGACCAATAACATCCCCAGCTGTGCCATTTCTTACCATTGAGTTAAAAGGCTCAATTGGCAAAATTACGTTAACTAACATTTTCATAATGGTTGGTTTTAATTATAAGAACTTAAAGATACGAAATAGCACAATCAACAACACTGTTTATGTTTCTTATTATTAGCTAGTTAACAATGTAATGATTAACTAAAAACTAAAAGATGCACCTAAGCATACAATTATTTTGATTAACTTTAATAGCTACTAACCAATAAGTTAAGATTATGAATTTATTTGAAACAGCAGAAAAGTTTTTTCACGCATGTGAATCACTTAAGGGATGGGATGTTTGTAAAAATTATGTAGCAGATAATGCTAATTTTATTGCTCAATGTGAACCATTGACAGAAATCAATACCGTGAAAGATTATGTGGGGTGGATAACTGGCTTTGGAACAATTACAGTACCTGGGTGTAGTTACGAACTTCATGTTTCAGCTTATGATGAAGCTAATAAAACGGCAATCTTTTATGCCACTTTTACGGGGACTCATTCTGGAGAGGGCGGACCAGTTCCTCCTACAAACAAGACAACGAATACACATTATGTTTATGCTTTAAAAATGAATAATGAAGGAAAAATTGAGAGCATGACAAAAATATGGAATGCATCATGGGCTTTGCGTGAACTTGGTTGGATGTAGATAGTTCAAGTGACAAGACTAACTTTTGCTCTTTTTTAATTAAAGATTGGGATAAATAAGCTGTGTTTTATCATTGCTCAGTAAAGTTCAATTATCTCTAAGAAATAATTATTGCTTAATAATTAAATTTTTCTCTTTGTAACGGAATCCAATCACCACCACACAACCAATTTATCCTTAACTAAACGATAACGCAAACAACATACTTACATAACCTAGTAATCCAGTAGATTTTATATATTTGCATATGGTTTATAATTAAGGGGTTAATAATTAAACTATTAAAAGCAGAGTTAACAGCTCTGCTTTCTTTATTTTACCATCACTTGTATATTATATTAAATATCAATACTTTGTAGCCTTTTATAAACTTGAATTAGTTTTTAAGTTTGTTAAGTTAAGATTAGGCAGAGTACCCGAATTCTGCCTTTTTTTATTAGATAACAACCTCATGCCTTCCTCACCAGCATTCACTGTACCCACACTTAATTAACACAACCCATTTAACCCCTTTTTAACAGCCAATGTATATCATCGATGATATTTTGTTAAATCTTATCCAAAGTCAGGTATAAGTGCTATTTTTGAGTCAATATAGGCTGGATATGTAGCACTAGTGTTACATATGCGCTTATTGTGTGAATACGAGAGAATCCCCCTGAACTAGTAAGAACTCATAATTAAATTACGAAATGCCCAAACTATTAGAATATAGAGAAAAACTAAATTTGACTCAAGATGAATTGGCTGAAAAATCAGGAATATCTGTGAGAACAATCCAACGAATTGAAGCTGGTGCTACTCCAAAAGGATTTACACTAAAGACTCTTGCTAAAGTTTTAAATATTAGCGATGCACAACTACTTGATAACTCAACTGAACAACAACTTTTCAACTATCAATTGATTAAGCTAATTAACTTATCATCTTTATTCTTTTTCATCCCACTTGGAAATATTTTTATTCCACTAATTTTTATGTACTTAAAAAAAGAAGTCAATCACATAACTAAGCAGATTATCTCTGTACAAATACTATGGACAATAATTTCTTTTGTAACATTTTTATTATTCATTTTTATTAAAAACTGGCTTTCTTTAAGCAATCAATTAACCTTAGTAGTATTGATACTTCCCGTCTTAGTAAACCTTTATATTATTATCAGGAATACGGTAGAAATAGACAAACAAAATAAACTTTATATCAAATTGAATTTTAGCTTTATATAAACCTGTCGGGTTATTGTCACTTCATTGTCGGGTGCTTTTAGTGCCCAATCATTACTAGTTTTCAGAATATTGCATCATTGTTTAACACCTAATCCAAATCAATAACAATGAAACAGTTCAGTTTACTTTTTACAATCATTTTTATACTTTTTCCTAAAAGTAGTAACGCTCAAATCTCTAAAGATTCAGACCTCTTTATACAACTTAAAAAAACAGATAGTTTGTTTTTTGAGGAAGGCTTTAATAAGTGCAATTTTGAAATATTGGAAACCTATATTCCCACCGACTTTGAATTTTATCACGATGAAAACGGAAAACAAGACAGAGAACAATTTATTACTGCATTTAGAGAAAGTATTTGCTCTAATAGTGAAAGAAAGCCCATTAGAAAAGTAGTCGAAGAAAGTTTAGAAGTCTATCGATTAAAAAACAACGGAGAAACCTATGGAGCTATTCAAAAAGGGATTCACCTATTTTATATCAAAGAACCAAACAAAGAGTTATACTTAACAAACATTGCCAAATTTACATCCATTTGGAATTTTGAAAACGGCAATTGGAAACTATCTAGGGTTTTGAGTTACGACCACAAAGAGCCTAATAAAAATTACGGTCAAAAATTTGATGCAAATTTTCCGTTACCATTATTTGACAGTGACACCAAAATATCAAACTTACTTAAGCAACATAAAATACCCTCAATTGCTATTGGTTATATTGAGGAGGGAAAGCTCAAACAATTGCGTTCGTTTGGTATTCAAAAACAAGGAGCTCCTGTTTCCGTTAATAGTATTTACAAAGTTGCATCTCTTACTAAACCAGTAGTAGCCTTAGTGATTCTAAAATTAATTGAAAATGGGGGTTTACAATTGGATGAACCCATTTCAAAATATTATACAGACCCAGACATTAAAAACCATCCGTTTTTAAACAAACTAACTACAAGACATATTTTATCTCAACAATCTGGATTCCCAAATTGGAGATATTTAACTGAATCTAATAAATTGACTTTTGAATTTGAACCAGGGACAAAATTTCAGTATTCGGGTGAAGGGTTTGAATACTTAAGGAAAGCCTTAGAAAACAAGCTTAAAAAACCTTTTGAACAAATTGCTTCAGAAGTTCTTTTCGCACCACTGGGGATGAATGATACTTACTTTTACTGGACGCCAGAATTAAAAGAGTATGATTATGCCGTTGAGCACGATGAAAATGGAGAACCAATACCATTTGAAAAATATTATGACGCCAATGCTGCAGCAAATTTATTGACTACGGCAAATGACTACTCAAAATTTCTGATTCATATTATGAATGGTGCTGGGGTATCTGACAACTTATATCTAGAATTTTTAAAGCCACAAGTCAATGAAAAAAAGGGAATTGACCGTAATTTAGGAATGCAATTATTACCTAACTTACCAAATAACGAATACGCTTTAATGCATACTGGTGGAGACTATGGAACAAAAGCTATTGTAATTGCACTTCCAAACACAAAAAGAGGATTGGTTTTGTTTTCAAATTCCGAAAATGGAATGGTACTATGGCAAAAGATAATTTCTGAATATATTGGAGAAATTGGGATAGAAATTATACGCAGGAATTTAGAATAGAAACTACAAAATACAGCACACGACAAAGGTTATAAGTAATTGCTTGTTCTCGCTTACTTCTGATTTATAACAAATGTTAATTTTACGAGGTAGGGTATTTAAATATTAACACGTTTAATAATCAGAACTATACTAACCAATATTATACTATGAAGAACAAATACTTATTTTTTATTTTAGTTTTTACTATAACTCTATCACAAGCTCAAATTATTAATTTTACTGACTCAGAATTTAAAGTAGCGTTATTAAGTCATGTACCTAACATAGATACAAATTTTGATAATGAAATAGATATTACTGAAGCATCTTTGGTTTTTGATTTAGATGTGTCAGATAATAATATAACTTCAATTGATGGTATTGAGAATTTTATAAATTTATTCTCTTTTAAATGTAATACTAATTTTTTAACTAGTTTAAACGGAATTCAATTCCTAACTAGTCTATCTACTTTAGAATGTCATACTAATCAATTGAACAATATTAATGAGACTCAAAATTTAGTTAATTTAGACGCTATAGATTGTAGTTACAATTATGTCATTACAAGTGTTGATTTGTCACAATTAACCCAGCTTACAATTTTTAATTGCAGCTTTAATGACATTTCAAGTATTGATGTTTCCACAAACACATTGTTATGGGATTTGAATTGTCAAGAAAACTCTTTAACTACAATAGATGTGTCAAGTAATTATCAATTATCCAAACTTAATGTGCAGTCAAATCAATTAGAATCAATGTTCATTAAAAATGGAAATGAATTATTGGTGACTGGAGGGGATTTTTATTTAGCATACAATCCCAATTTAGCTTATATATGTGTAGATGATTCTCAAGTTGAGAATGTAGCAACTGGCTGGGCAATAACAAATAATGTGTCACCTTTTACATATTTAGATAGAGTAAATTCATATTGCACATTTGTCCCAGGTGGAGGTAGTTATGTTATCAGTGGACAAAGTACTTTTGATGCAGATAATAACGGCTGTGATATTAATGATGAATTTCTTCCTAATTTAAACTTTAGTGTCAATAATGGAACTGCTACTGGAAATTACGTTTCGAATTCTACTGGAAATTATTCAATTGCTGTTCCTCAAGGAGTTTATACTGTAACTCCTCAAATAGGGGCCTATTTTACAGCTACACCAGCTAATATGGTTGTGGATTTTTCTACATCAGTAAATCCAAGTATTCAAGATTTTTGCATTACTTCAAACGGTGTCTTTAATGATTTAGAAATAACAATATTACCATTAACTTTAGCTCGCCCAGGGTTTGATGCATCATATAGTATTGTTTATAAAAATAAAGGAACAACAACTTTATCTGGAGATGTTAATTTAACGTTTAATGATGATTTAATAGATTATGTAAGCTCTACACCTCTTGTTGATACCGCTAATATTGGTGAGTTAATATGGAATTATTCTGACCTTAAACCTTTTGAAACAAGGGAGATGTTATTGACAATGAATGCCAATACACCTACAGACCCAACATTCCCTCTTAATAATGGGGATGTATTAGATTTCATTGCTACTATAAACCCAGTTATTGGTGATGAAACTCCAGAAGATAATGTATTTGATTTAAGTCAAGTAGTAGTAAATTCATATGACCCAAATGACAAAGCTTGTTTAGAAGGGAAGACAATATTGCCATCTGAAGTTGGTAAATATGTTAGCTATATGATTCGTTTTGAAAATAACGGAACGGCAAGTGCTGTTAATATAGTGGTTAAAGATATTATTGATGTTTCTAAATACGATATGAGTACTTTAAAAGTGATTAAAGGAAGTCATGGATTTGTAACAAAAGTAAGAGATAGCAATATTATAGAATTCATCTTTGAAAATATCAACTTACCATTTGATGACGCAAATAATGATGGATATGTTTCTTTTAAAATAAAAACGTTACCAACACTTATTGAAAATGATACGTTCGAAAATAAAGCAGAAATTTATTTTGATTATAACCCAGCTATAGTAACTAATTTAGCTCAAACAACTGTTAAGTCTGTATTAGGTATTTCAGATTATCAAATAGATAATACAATTTCATATTATCCTAATCCAGTAAAAGATGTTCTTTATGTTAATAGTAAAAACAATTTAAAAGGCATCTCCATATATGATATTAATGGTAGAGTGCTATTAAATACAGCTTTAATTGAGAATCAAGTTCAAGAAAATTTTGATGTATCTAAACTTGGTAGCGGTGTTTATTTTATAAAAATAGTATCAGACAAAGGTCAATTTATTGATAAAATAATAATTGAATAGTCAATCGAATAATTAATATCTTAGATTAAAAACTACCAACGGATTACTTGAAAAAATAATCCGTTTTACTTTATCGGATGGAAACTTGTAATAGCATCATGCATTTCTGTATGGTAGTTTTTTTTTAATATACTCTGTCAAATTTTTTTCCATTAAATTTGTAAATAGCACCAGGTGATTCTCCTGCAAAAAGTAGTTCTCCCTTTTTCGTTTTGTAAATAGTCCAAATATTATCGCTCTTCACACCTTCATTTTTCGTGTAATTCTTAAACTTATTTGTCTTTGGGTTGTATTCCCATATACCTGAATAAACTGTACCAAACCACATATTACCTAAAGAATCTTCTGCTATAGAAAAGGCTCTATGAAGTGAATTTCCTTCAATATCATCTTTATCTAACATGTGTTTTTTGGTGAAATTTTCAACATTTTCCCCGTCATATACAAAGACTCCAGCTCCATTATCCGCAATCCATAATTTTCCCTTACTATCAACAAAAACCCCTCGAATTCCCATTTGACGATCATCATTTTGCCTTCCCATCTCCTCACGGCCAATTGTAGTAAAAGAGTTGTTTCTCAATCCAAAAACCTTCTCCATTGTTCCGACCCAAATAATACTATCCTTTCCTATATAGGCTTTTGTAGTTGGGTAATATAAATACTTATTGTTATTGTCTTTTTTTAATGGTAATGGAATAAACCTGTGGTTTTTATTATTAAAGTTATAGATGCCTGGTTCCACATATAAAGTATCGGTTGGGCTTAAGCCTTGTTGAAACCAAATACCATTTTGATTCTTATTTGAAACTAAATTGTTCTCAAATTTCTCTTCTATAAAATGTTTGCCATCATATCGGAAAATTTTAAAGCCATCTTCTATCCAAATTGTCCCTCTATTATCTTCATGCAGATTTCCAACAATATTTAATCCATCATATTCTGAAAAATAATACATTGATTCCCCATCAAACTTCGCTATATAGTCTGGACTTGAAAACCACAGATTTCCCTTACTGTCCTCTAAAATATCACGAATACCTCGAGTTTTTTTTAACCAAATATTTGTATCTGTTACAACTTCAAGATTATTAATATTAGGTTTTGAAATTTGAGGTTTTACTTGTCCATTACAAGCCAATAAAATAACTGCAAATGAAATTGTAAAAAACAAATTCATAAAGGCTAAAAATTTATTCATTGTATTTCTTTTTTTTATAAACTTATGACTAACTATTTTATTTATTACTAATCAATTGTAAAATTATGTTAATAAAATGTAAACTATTTAATCGGATGAAATTATGAAATAGCATCATGCATTTCAGTATGGTCGTTCTTTAGGTATGCTTCAGTACTTGGTAAAATTTCATATATTACTTACCATTATGAAATCATTAAAATGCTAGAAACTGTTTTTAAAATAACTAAAATGGATTGTCCTTCAGAGGAAAATTTAATACGTATGAAGCTTGATGGCATTGGAAGTATTAAACATCTTGAGTTTGATATCCCTAATCGGAATTTAACTGTTTATCATGAAGGTTATATAGAACTAATTGAGGATTCTATCGCTGATTTAAAATTGGGTGCGACTTTAATTTCTACGTCAAATTCAATCAGAAGTATATTTAATGATGAATCAAAACAAAAGAAGGTTCTCTGGGCTGTTCTTATAATAAATTTTTCATTTTTTCTGCTAGAGATGACTACTGGTTTAGTATCTAAATCAATGGGACTTGTTGCTGATAGCCTTGATATGTTAGCAGATTCGTTTGTTTATATATTAAGTCTTTTAGCTGTTGGAAAAGTGTTAAGTTATAAAAAGAGAATAGCCCAGATGGCTGGCTATTTCCAAATAACTCTAGCTTTTATTGGTTTTATAGAAATATTAAGGAGATTTTTGGAATTAGAAAAGTTGCCAAATTTCAACACCATGATTATAGTATCAGTATTAGCTTTAATTGCTAATACTATTTGTTTGTATTTACTACAAAAATCAAAGAATAAAGAAGCGCATATGCAAGCAAGCATGATATTTACCTCTAATGATATAATAATAAATTTAGGAGTAATTTTTGCTGGTCTTTTAGTTAATTGGTTTAACTCACGAATACCCGATTTAGTAATTGGTGTAATAGTTTTCATTTTAGTCATTCAAGGAGCAAATAGGATACTAAAATTATCTAAGTAATATTATTTACTGCATCAGGTGATACATCCCAATAGTATCATGTATTTCTGTATGGTCGTTTTTAAGTTAGCGGCCTATCTGTTAATAATCAGATAAGCCACTAATAATAAACAATAAATAAACTGCTATTGTTTTATAACACTTCCCTTCATTGAATAAAGTGTTGCAAGTATTTCATTTCTAGAACCTCTATCAATTTTATGAGTATCCAAAACTAATAGAATATCATCAATAGCATGTAAAAAATCAGCTTCGGATAAATTTAATCCTTTATGAGCTGTTGACATATCTCTTCCTTTGTATTCCTCTTTACCACCAGTTCCTGAAGATAAGAAGTCCTTAACATGTTGTTTAAATTGATTGAAATATTCTGGATTCTCTTTAAGTGGAATAAAATAATGTTTTATATGCTCATTTTTAATATGTTGCTCAACTATATCATCTACGATAACTGATATACCTTCTGCTCCTCCTAATTTTTCATAGATGGTCTTTTCTACTATTTCTTTTGGGACCTCTTTTATCGTAATTACTTCCTCTTTTTTAACTTCTTTATTACAAGAAAATAATATTAACATCAATGCGATTAATAATAAGTTGCTAGTCTTCATGCTATTTATGGTTTTTGATTAATAATACGTTTGTTTTTATAGCTTATATAGATAATACGGAAAATGATTATTAAAAAAAGAGTATTAAAGAATGAGCTAATACCCCCTTCTATTTTTGGGAAGTGATTGTAAGTTAGTGATAATTAATTTATTAAACAATATAAATGTGTTTTGGGGAAACTGTGATTTATTTTGAGAACTGCATAAATAATTGTATATTCGTAGGAGTAAGTTTTTTGGGGTAATAAAAGGATAAATAAGTGTTTCTTATCTATCCTTTTGTTTAGATATAAACTTTTACAGTATTAAGTTTACTTAATTGTATAGCTTAAGTATCCCCAAAACTACTAAATGGATTACTTGATAAAGTAATCCATTTTACTTTATCTGTAATACATACTAATTGCTTTATCTATTTCATTATGTCGTTCTTTAGATATGCTTCAGTACTTGAAATAAATTGTTGACCACACATCACTTGCATTTTACGCAGGTTATTCCCCTCCAACGATGATGTTTCACAAAAGTGATTATTTAATCCGATAGTAAGTTTGGAAACGAAATATTATAACTCTCTACTAGAAGGATTTTAGAACCTCTTATTTTAGACGAAACAGAAGGAATTCCTACTCTAGTTATAGCATCTTATTAGACAGGAAAACTTTGACACGGTGTTTAAATGTGTGAAAATAAATTATACAAAACAATATGGATCCACTATTTTTATATAGTGTATATAAAAGCACGAAACTTATATATAATGCTTTTAGAAAAGATTTGTAAGGATAAATGATTTCTCAATTAATGAATCAGACATGAAATTAATTCATACCTTTATAAAAGGCTCAAAACAAATATCTTAACCCACATAAACATCTTACACCTGGCTAATTATTTTAAATTTGAGAACCATGAATTCAGCAATTAATTCCAACGCACAACCAACACTTCTTTTTATACCTGATATAAGTGGCTTTACTAAGTTTGTACACGAAACTGAAATATCCCATAGCGAACATATTATTACAGAATTACTAGAAACTCTAATAGATGCCAATGAAATTGACCTTCAGATTTCTGAAATTGAAGGTGATGCTGTCCTTTTTTACAGAAAAGGGGTAAAACCTACCGCTGCTGAAATTTTAGCTCAGGTACAAAGAATGTATATTAAATTTCACATATGCTTGCGAAAGTATGAATCCCAAAGAATATGCCAGTGTGGAGCATGTATAAATTCTAACAACCTGGCCTTGAAGTTCATCATTCATTATGGAGATATATCGATTAATCACGTTAAATCCATTTCAAAGCTATTTGGAAAGGATTTAATAGTGGCACATCGACTCATGAAAAATGGCATCTCCATGGAAGAATATGTTTTGATTACACATCAACTTCTAAATGCATGCTCTTCTTGGGTCGAAATTGATCAGGTTGCTTGGGAAACACCAAGTCAAGGAAATGACAATTATGACTTTGGCGCCATCAAATACTGTTACTTGTCGTTAGTCCCTTTGCAAAAACATATCCCTCAACTAACAATTGAAGACTATGCTCAACCAAAAATGAGTAAAATTCTTTCAGTAGAATCCGTGATAAATGCACCAATTGAATTAGTCTTTGATATTGTTTCTGATACCCATGCGAAGCATCTCTGGATACTTAATGTTACAGGAAGTGATAAAACAAATGGCAAGATTATAAAAAACGGTAGTACGCATAGATGTATTATGAATGGAGATGAAAACGATCCGTTTCTTACTTCTCATAGCTTTAAAATAACTAAAGACCTAATAACTTGGATAGATACAAATCAAGCAGAGAAATCTAACCTGGTGATTACCCTTCAGCGCATTGGAAATAGTGTGACAAAAATTAATTTAACGGTCTTACAGAGTCAAAATCCAATTCAAAAAATAATTTATAATTTATTTAAAAAGAAAGGTGTTATCCAATTCTTTAGTGGATCATTGATAAAGCTCAACGAATACTGCCAGGGTTTGGAAAAAGACGGTCGCGAACATTCTCCAGGTATTTTGTTAGAACCAGCTGACAAGAACATGGTCACATAAAGGTCGAAAAATTTATCTTATGTTGACTAAAGGAAATCTATATTATGGGTAAGGAAGAGATTTGCTAATATAAATGATTTATCAATTTATATTAGCATTCAAAGCGAACATATGTACTGCTCCAAAATTATATACATATACAACAGACACTTTGTACATACTAACCGTTAAATCTATTATATAAGTCAGGTTTTATGGTGGTTCTTAGTCTAAACAGTACCTTTATACTTATAAAAGAAAATAGGGTATTAGAGCCTCTTATTTTATGCAAAACTGAAGGAATCCCCTACTCTATTCTAATCACCTCATTAGGCAGGATAAAGTC
>Ga0209396_1001446_pt1 | contig 26360 bp, 21 predicted proteins | sample GOMGulsemesocosm_6_FD_184638 | JGI IMG/M metagenome (GOLD analysis project Ga0209396, IMG submission 184638) | Methane-oxidizing microbial communities from mesocosms in the Gulf of Mexico - GOM8C Gulf of Mexico (SPAdes) (version 2) | ecosystem: Environmental > Aquatic > Marine > Cold seeps... | reverse complement strand
CATCGCATCTTTAGTCATTTTAAACATGGCATCATCTTCAGCACTGCGTTTACCACGACCAGAATAATTCAAATGAGACAAATAGAATTTATCTACGTTGTTTTCTTCCATTAAATCGAGCATTGCAGGTAAGTCTTTTTCGTTATCTTTGGTCAAACAAAGGCGCATGCCGATTTTTATACCGGCTTCTTTACATAACTTGATGGCATGCATAGATGTTTTAAAGCTGCCTTTTTGTCGGCGAAATTCATCGTGGAATTCTTCTAAACCATCAATACTGATACCAACATATTGGTAATCAGCCGCTTTGATTTGGGCAATATTAGATTCGTCAATTAAAGTACCGTTAGTCGACAGGGCAACATAAAAGCCTTTTTCTTTCGCGTAAGCGGTGATCTCATAAATATCAGGGCGCATTAAAGGTTCGCCACCTGAGAGAATTAACACAGGTACGTGAGCAACTTTTAAATCATCAATAGTGGCTTTAACTTGTTCGGTTGATAATTCATCTTTAAAATCTATATCTAGTGATGTGGCATAACAATGTTTGCAGCGTAAGTTACAACGGCGAATGAGGTTCCAGATAACCACTGGACCGGGCATTTTTCTTGCTGCTTTGACTGGCTTTAATTTAGCCATATCATCATGCAATGTTTTTAATAACTGTGAAATTCTAAACATAATCTTTTATACCCAGGCAAAGTTGATAATGGCAATGCTCTTGTTGCGAAGAAGCGTTAGTTACCGCTTTAATCGCAAACCTGTTTTTTTCAGTATTGCTGTGCTGGTTAACATATCATTACTTTGTGTAAGGAATTGTTGACCTGAATCATGGTTGCGCGTAACCAATACCTCTTTTAACAATTCTTTGATCTGACCCCGATACTTGGCTATTTCTTCGGGTTTTTTTCCGTGCACCATGGCAAATAAGTTGTAATTCCACTGAGGTAAATGTCGTGGACGAAGGTAACAATGACTAACAAAGGGTAAGCGACCAACAGCGTCACCAAACTTTTCAGCTTGCTCATCATCAATATCCCATACTGTCATGCCGTTATATTGGTAACCTAATTTGTAATGGTTAGGCACAGCAGCAATACGCCTGATAATACCGCGTTCTAACATGTCATTAGTTAACGCCAAAACTTCTTTAACACTAATCTCCATTTGCTCGGCAATATAGTGATAAGGTTGCTCAATAATGGGTAGACCATTTTGAGTAAGTAAAATATATTGCCGCTCTATGGCTGTTAAAGTCGGCTTTTCTTGGGTGATCGTAGCATCAGACATAGTTTTATCAGACATAGTTTTATCAGACATAGTTGGCTCTGCAATGGTAATTGTTGTTGAAGGTTATAGCGTTGAAATAAGAAGGCCGCTTTAAACTGGTAGGTATAAACCCACGTAAAATTCTTTAAGTTTTGGCGTGTTGAGAACACTTAAACCAGTTTTTTCTTCAATGGCTTTAATGACTCGTTCAATTTCATCAGCTTCTTCGGTTGCGATAACAAACCACATATTAAAGCGGTGAGTCCGGCGGTAGTTATGGGCAATTTGTTCAAAGGCATTAACTTGCTCGGTAACTTTATCGAAGTCTTCTTCGGGTACTGCGAGTGCCGCTAAGGTAAATGCCCCACCTAAATAAACGGCATCAAACATAGGACCAAACCGGCTTAATACTCGGCTCGACTTTAACTCGTTTAAATGGCGGATTACTTCTGCTTCAGTACTACCTAGCTCATTAGCTATTTGTTCAAAAGGACGTTCGCAAACGGGTAGGCCATGTTGTAATAAGTTGATCAGACTCTTATCAAGTGTCGATAAATCAGCTATTTCATGACAAATCTTTTCTTTGCTGGCGGCTAAAGTAGATGTGTTTTTTACCGGTGGCTCTACCGTGACATTATCCATGAGCTTGTCCTTGTCTGATGTTAGCAGCTGTTTTGCTATTGAGTGCTTTACTGTAACGAGCGCCGTGTTGCTTGTAAGCTTTGAAGCTAAACAGCACATCTTTTTGAACAGACTTAAGCGCTAGTTGCTCTGTTATTTGGCTGATTTGTTGTAAAACTAGAGATCTATCAGTGCCATGAATCATGCAAAATAAATTATAAGGCCAATCAGGCATGCGACGAGGGCGTTGATAGCACAGTGACACAGGAGCACATTTAGCTAACTTCAGAGCCACGTTATCCATATCTTCATTTTGGATATTCCAAACGACCATAGCATTAGCGTCATAACCTAATCTTCGATGTTTAATGACTAAACCAAAACGGCGAATTAAGCCTTCTTCTTGCCAAAGAGATATTTGTTTTATCACTTGCTGCTCTGTCAGTGATAATTGCTGAGCAATCACTTGGTAAGGTAATAAGCTTGTTGGTAGGCCTTTTTCTATGGTATTACGCAAGGCTACTTTTTCAATGTCAGTTAAGCTGACAGTATCACTTTTATTGACGGTATTTAGTTGTTTTGTTTCTTGATTAGCGGTCGGGCTTTCAATACCAGTAACATTGATGCTGAACGCTAAATCAATATGATACGAAGCTTCCATGGGTAATACTAAAACAGCTAAGCCAGTGAGTAATTCTATATTTGCTAATGTGCTTTTAAGTGCCACCATATCGCTGGCTGTTACTACAAACCAAAGGTTGTATTTTTCCTTTTGAGAGTAAGATTCTCTGCCATAGTTATGATTCACTTGCTCGAACTGATTGACAATACCGGCAATTTTATCTAAGTTTTTTGTCGGTACAGCCAGTGCAGCTAAGGTACTGGCACCTGCTTTTTTATGATCAAAGACTGGACCAACACGTGATAGTACTTCTTGGTTACTGAGATCATCAATAGCTAGAAATACTTTCAGCTCGTTAGTGATGATATTAACTTTCGCAAGTTGCTCTGCAATTGTTTTATAAGGCTGGCTGGTAAGGGGGAAACCCTTTTGGCTGTTATTAATAATGTCTTGTTGAAGTTGTGAGATAACAGCGATGTCTTTAGTCATATTTTTAGTCGTATTGTTAGACATGATTACAAGCCTATTTGATGTGCGCGGTTGTGTGGAAGGATGAAGAAAATTCCACTCGGGCTAGATGATTTAAGTGTTTTAAGGAGCGTATGTATTTGATATTGTGCTGTGTAGCTCTGCATTTCATTTTTAGACATGGTTACAAGCCTATTTGATGAGCGCGGCTAGTGAAGAAAATTCCACTCGGGCTAGATGATTTAAAGGTTTTAAGTAATGTTTGTGTTTTTGTGTCATAGATTTGCACTTCATTACTATCGCGTACTGACATCCATACGTGCTCACCTCTTGGGGTAAATTCCATATGTAAAACGGCAGGGCCAGGTGTTAAGGTTTTCACTAACTCAAAAGTTTCGGTATTAAATACTTGAATAGTGTTGTTGTCTGGGTAAGCAAAGTTAACCCATATTTGACGGTTATCAGGTTGCGCCATAACAAAAATTGGTTGGCTATGAGCTTGGATTTCAGTCACTTGTTGCCATGTTTTAGTGTTTACGACTAACACTTTATGTTGACCCACGGCAGGCATAAATGCGTAATCTCCAGCCATTGCCCAGCCTTCTAAATGAGGCATTTTATAAACGGGAAGTTTCTGCTCGCCTTTACCGTAGTTAGGTAGAATACGTTGTACACCTTTTTCAATATGCCATAAATCAAGTAATGCCATACCGTCTTCACCAAAAAGTCCTGCAATATAGTAGCGACCATCAGGGCTCATTAATGCGTCGTAAGGAAATAATCCAATATCAGTAAACTTAGTTATTTTAGGCATAAGCTTAGGCATAGCTTTATCTATGCTATTTTTCTCAATATCGGAGAAGTCAGCAACCCAAATCTCATGGCTATCGAATAAGCTGAAAACAAATTTGTTGTTGGGTGCATCAACTAAACCAACCACTTTAGAGCGCACAGGGCTGCCATCTTTATTTTTAGGTTTAGTGGTTAAAATAGAGCTGTCGATGGTGGCAACTAATTCAAGCGTTTCGCTGTTAAATACTTTAACGCCGCCGGGGGTGTAATTTGATACCGCGACTAATTTACCATCTTGGCTAATAGCGCCACCAATACTGTTACCCGATTGAATGATACGTTTGTCTATTTTATCTTTGAGAATGTCTATTTTGGTTAAACCACCATCACGGCCAAAAACATAGGCGTATCGTTGATCTCGTGAGTAAACAATAGAGGCGTGAGATAAGTCACCTAAGCCGTCAATCTCACTTAAAACCGTTTTACTGGTGTGATTAACAATTTGTACTTGTCCGGTAGCACGTTCAATAATAACGCCCATATCACCTGTGGCGCGTAGCGGCACATCAACTATTTCCTTAGTTGTATGAGCAGTACAGGCAGCAATAACGCTAGATAGTATTGCAACGCTCGCTAATTTTATAAATGTAGTTTTCATTGATCTTCCTAAAATTTTTATAAAAGTTGTTTTAAAGAAATATGGATTCCCGCATCAGCTTTGTAGTTCCAGACCAAAGCTAAGTACCTACATCCGTGTAGGCAAAGTGACTACGGGAATAACTGCCTGTCGTTGCTGTTACTTCTTATTAATGTCTGTCAGTCGTTATTATTGTTACTGGAAATGACTGATGCTTTATTACGGTTTAGCTATTTTCCCTGCTTTTAATTGTTGGGAAATCCACAAGGCTTCTTGCTCGGTTAATAATGTTTTCCAAGGTGGCATTGCCGTACCTTTACGGCCATATAAAATGGTGTGCTGTAAAAATAGTACGGGTTTTCCTTCAAGGTTTTCAGGTAATAATGCGGGGCCTAAACCACCTTTTAAGGTCATGCCATGGCAAGAGCCGCAATCTTGTTTAACGATATGGCTAAGTTGATCTTTACGTATTTGAGATAATTCTTTTTTACTCTCGACAGTGTTCGCTGCGTTAGCGGTTGTAACCAAGGTAAGGCTTAATAAATGAGTCGCCATAGCGATGCTTACTAAAGTGATTTTTAAAGGACTCATTTTATTTCCACTGTGCTTTTTAAGAGGGCTTAACCTTATAACGCTTAGGGGATTAGTTTTTTGTCAAAGATCATACTTTGACGAGGTAAGGCGAGGCTTTTTTGATTTAAATCATTTTATTTGTTATCAGCCAAAAAAAAGAGCTTTTAGGAAGCTCTTTTCTGTTCTTGTCTGTGAGTAATACCAATTACACTAATATATTGCTCAACTTAGAGTTATATTAGCGAGCTTAGGACAAGCAAAATTACTTAAACATAGTTATTCTATATTTCTTTAATTTTGTGCCGTTATCAGTTTGCTAATAAACTCCCAAAGGGCGAGTTTAAAAGGCTTACATGCGTCGTTATTGATTTCGACAAGGGAATAACCATTCTCTTCAATCGATGCCTTGCCTCTATGCCTTTTAATTCTCGCTAAGTGGTCAATTACTTAATGTACTTGGTATAAATTGTGACTTTGCGTTAATGGATGCCCTTATTATGTAAGTGTTCAGAATACTGTTTATCGGTACCGTTTATATGATTTATTAGCCAGTCGGATAAAAAGCTGGATATTTCATCAAGAGCATCATGCCCCTGGTTATTGTATAACTGTACAAACTTTTCGACTTGCTCAATCATCACTTTATGCTGTGCTTTATGTGCAACTACATCAGGATAGTCATTATCTTCCATCATCTTTTCTTCACGTTCAAAGTGATACTTGGTATAGCTAATTAATTCGTTTAAAGCGTCCTTTTCAAAAGACTCACTCATGGCGTAGTCATAAGCGATAGTGAAATTATTTAATAGGCTGATAAGTTTTTTATGATCATTGTCAATATGCTCTATGCCTACACTGTACTCTTCACGCCACTCTACCTGATTTGAATTAGGTTTTTTTTTGTAAAGTATTGGAATAAGTACCAGCACCGAAATTAATATCCAAGAGATGGGATTGGCCATACTTGATAAAAAACCTAAAAATATGGCAACAATAATTAAGCCGATGATAGCCGCATAAATGAATGACTTAGTGCGATTCTCCATGAAAATACCCCTAAAAAAAATATGGTTAAGTGATTGGTTACGTTGACTGAATAGTAGCGCTTAATACTGATGGATAAGTAGTTTTTTTATAATTGAAAACGCTATTTATTGACCTCGATCAACTTGTCTATTCATTAAAAATTATTTTTTTTTAAACTTGATCTGAATCACATTTTCAAAAGTGGATATAGATGATAGTGCTGATAGTAATATTTCGTTACATAAATAAAGCATCAATATTTGACACTTTTTTGTGCAAATTAATTTCCTGAAGATACTTTTTTTATCGGAATTTCAGTCAATTGGTTATGTATATCTCTGGTTGGCTAAATGGAAACTATTAACAAGTAAAAAGGGGAACTGTATTGCTTAACGTGATTAGCCCCTTTAGTAACAAAGAATTTTTAAAATCTGGAGAGTAACCAATGAAAACAGTAAAATACGGTCTTTCAGCACTGGGACTTGCAATAGGTATGGCTGCTACGGGTGTTAGCATGTCAGTGTCAGCGGCAGAGCCAACTTTGGCTGAAGCTGATTATGAAAAAGCAAAATTACAATACTTCCAACGTTGTGCTGGTTGTCATGGTACTTTGCGTAAAGGCGCTACCGGTAAAAACTTAGAGCCAAAAAGTACCTTGAAAAAAGGTCAAAAGCGTCTAGAGAAAATTATTGCTTTAGGTACTGAAGGCGGTATGAACAACTTTGATGATTTGTTCACTAAAAAAGAAATTGCCAACATGGCAACCTTTATTCAAATGGAACCACCTGTTCCGCCTGAAATGTCTTTAGAGCAAATGCGTTCACACACTAAAGAATATGTAGCTCCTAAAGATTACCCAACTAAACCAATGCATGGTTTAAACTGGAAAAACTTCTTTGTTGTTATCGAGCGTGACGCAGGTACAGCGGCAATTATCGATGGCGACACTAAAAAAGTTATTACCCACATAGATACCGGTTACGCAGTACATGTAATCAAAGGTACTGAGCACCATAAAGTAGATCATGCAAAAGATGTGGGTCGTTTCTGGTACACCATTGGTCGTGACGGTAAAGTAAACAAAATCGATTTATGGCAAACACCGGATAAAATGTTAGTTGCTGAAACTAAAATGGCATATGACGCTCGTGATATCGCTGTTTCAGGTGACGGAAAATACGTAATTGCTGGTGGTTACTGGCCTGCGCATTTTGTCATCATGGATGCTGTTACGTTAAACCCACTTAAAGTTGTTTCTACTCGTGGTTACAATACTAAAGGTGAATTCATCAATGAAGCACGTGTAGCAGCAATTTACACTTCACCGCTAACATCTTCATTTATCGTTGCAGTTAAAGAAACGGGTCAAATGTTACAAGTTGATTATACCGACATAGATAATTTAACCATTACTGCGATTGCCTCTTCAGAATTCTTACATGATGGTTTCTTCGACCCTTCAGGTCGTTACTTCCAAATTGCAGCTAATGCGTCAAACCAAATGGTTGTTGTTGATACGATTGAACGTAAATTAGAAGCGATTATTGATGTTGAAAGCCTACCGCATCCTGGTCCAGGCGCTAACTGGATTGATAAAAAATGTGGTCCTGTTGGCGGCACAACTCACTTAGGTATGGGACTTGTTTCTGTATGGGGTAACGATCCAATAGGTCATCCTGCCCAAGCGTGGAAACTTTGTTATGAAGTTGAAACAGATGGTGCTGGTGCGTTTATCCGTACTCACGAAACTTCACAATACGTTTGGGCTGATCAACTTAAGCATCCTGAGCCAGAAGTTCAACAATCTGTACAAGTATTTGATAAAGATACTCACGAAATTGTTAAAACTATCCGTGTAACAACCGAGCCAGGTAAAGCGGCACTTCACATGGAATTCAACGATGATGGCAGTGAAGTTTGGGTCTCTGTTTGGAACCGTAAAGATGCGAAAAACCCAACGGGTGAAATCGTAGTATATGATGCCAAAACCCTTAAAGAGAAGCACCGTATTAAAGGTTTAACTACCCCTACTGGTAAGTTCAACGTTCATAACCGTATGAACCATAAGACTTAGATAACAAGCCATCTTGTTGTTATTTGACTCAACTTTGTTGTCGGAAGTGCTTATTGACATGCGTCAACTCCGCGCTTTCTCCTAGAATTTGAGTCAACTAACTTAAAGCTGATTTGTTACTCATTAGCTACATGTTGGAAAGTAAACAGATTTAAAGGCATGGCTAATGCCGTGCCCTTTTTATTTTCATTTTAAACGATTAAATAGTGAAAATAAAAAGGGTTGTAATGAGGGTTTACCCACACATTACTACGCCTTAAAAGCATTGCAGCTTCCTTGATATATAAAGAAGGAAGGCAGTGGATAATAATTTCCCTAGCGTTTTATGGTTAAGGGAAGAGAGCTGAACTTATTAAGAGTCTATTCAAGAGTCTATTATGACAAATAACACTTTTTTAAAACCTAGCTTTTGGTCGCGCAGACTAATACTTGGTACTACCGTTTCTGGTGCGGTTATCTTTTTTATTGTCGGTATCGTTTTCTGGGGTGGTTTTAACACTGCTATGGAAGCAACCAATACCACTGAATTTTGTATTGGCTGTCATGAAATGGAAGCCAATGTTTATCAAGAATACAAACCATCAATTCATTATTCTAATCGTACTGGTGTAAGAGCAGGCTGTCCTGACTGTCACGTTCCTAAACCATGGATACATAAAGTTGTTCGTAAGATTCAAGCGTCTAAAGAGGTTTTTTCTTGGTTGACAGGTAAGCTTGATACCAAAGAAAAATTCAATGAACATAGATTTGAATTGGCGCAAAGTGTTTGGCATGCGATGAAATCTACGGATTCAAGAGAATGTCGTAATTGTCATAACTTTGAATCAATGAATCCTGAGTTTCAAAAGCCACGTGCACGTAAACAGCATTTAAATGCTTTTGAAACAGGACAAACCTGTATTGATTGTCATAAAGGTATAGCTCATAACGATGTGCGCGATAAGCTTTCTGAGGAAGAGCTTGAAGAACTTGAAGCGCCAAATCCTGAGTATATTCGTGAGGTACCACAGGCTTACCGTGATGGCTTAGCGCGTGTTGAAGCAAAAGAAGCAGCAGCAAAAGCTGAACTTAAAGCAGAAAAAGTGGCCGAAAAAGCTAAGACTGAGCAGAAAATTACTGACGCCGTTGCTCAAGCATTAGCAAGCTCAGGTGCCAGCGCTGCTAAAGATAAAGGCACAACAACATCTGCTGCTCCAACTGCAGCAAGTAGTATTAAGGTTGATTGGTCTAAAGCAAAATCTACCGATATTGGTGTTTTCTATCCAGGTACTGCATCTCTAGAGTGGATTTTGGGTCGTAAACATGGTGGAAAACGTGCCTTTACTAAAGGTGACCGTTGCATTGAATGTCATGGTGAAGAAATCGCTGATATCGGTAACAATATTGTTTCTGGTGAAAGCGAAAAAGACCTAGAGCCAAATGTTATTCCGGGTAAGCGTGGTAGTTTTGACGTTACCATTGATGCAACCCATGATAGCGATAATCTGTATCTGAGGTTTAGCTGGCCAGAAGGTGAACATGCTGCTGTACCGTTTGTTGATGGTGGAAAAATGGACCCAGAAAACCCAATGAAAATTGCTTTTATGCTCGCTACTGATGATGTTGAATATGCTGATAGAGCAGGTTGTTGGGGCACGTGTCATGCGGATGCTAATTCAATGCCGTTTGCACCTGATGGTGATGCTTTGAAAGGCAGTGATTTAGCCAATCGTTTGAATTTTAATACAGTACCAGGTACGGGTGTCACTAAGTACTTAAAAGAGTCTCGTACTAAATTAGAGTTGAAAGGTCGTGGCGGTAAAGCACTAGGCGGCTGGGATAAGCTAAAAGATGAAGCTGAGATCAAAGCTGCACAAGAAGCTAATCAATTTATGGATGTTGTTCGTTACAAATCTGGCAGTAAAGAAGTAGAAGATGGCCATATCTTAGAGCAGCGTGATATGCATAAAGGTGTTGGTGCTACGGTTGAAGCATCACTTAAAGGGGGGACTTGGTCAGTTATTATTAAGCGTAAGCTTAAATCTGATAACGCTGGTGACGTAAGCATTGAAGCAGGAAAAGTATATAACTTCGGCTTTGCAATTCATGATGATTACTCGAGTGCTCGTTATCACCATGTTTCATTTGGTTATAAATTAGCTCTCGATAATGCGGATGCAGAGATTAACGTAACTCAGCAATAATGTGAGTTAACCTTACTGTTATTAAGCCTCTTATGTTTACTTGCAAAAGTAATGTAGGAGGCTTTTTTATTTACAGCTCCTTATTAGCAATGACATCACCCTAGCAAGTGGTATAATTAGCTTATTCGCTATAGTTAACTTATAGCTCAGTTACCAGCTTAAATAATTCGAGCCGTTTAGGAACAATGATGACCAATAAAGATATTTATAAAAATAACCCGCTGCATGGCACTAGCCTTGAAACCGTTCTAACAGAATTAGTTAAACAATATGGTTTTGAAATTTTGGCCGCTTATATGAACTTAAACTGCTTTAAACAAAACCCTAGTATTGAGTCGAGCATGAAGTTTTTGAAAAAAACATCATGGGCACAAGAAAAAGTCGAAGCGTTTTATATGTACCAATACCACAGCTTGCCTAAAGCTGATGATGCTAACTTTGAATTGCCGCCACGTGATCGTATTGTGCCATCAGGTTTAGAGCAAAGGCCACCAAAAGAATTGAGCTTAGATGATGCCGAAGAACTACGCATTAAACAGGCTAAGAAAACTCGCGAACGTGCTGCTGCCTCAACGTCAGCTAATCCTTGGGGTAATAGGTAACTGCTCATAAGTTAGAGACAACAAAAGCCAATAATAGATAGTTAGCTCGTATAATTCCTTACATTTTGTGTATTGAATTATAGTGGAGCAGCGCATACTGTAATTATCACTTAAAGCATTTAGTTGTAAGGATACTTATGAAAACTCTTTATAAATGGATAATTTTGTCTGCGTTGTTATTCGCAGCTATCGCTTCATACAGTTATGGGTCTTCGCAGGGAGTCGTTGCCTTCATTCTCATTGGTATTATTTTTGAGCTAACGTTTTGGCTTAAACTCTTTAAGAAAAAGTCACACACTGATAGTTAAAGTCAGTTGCCATTGGGGTGGTAAATAATCAGTTTAAACCCCTTTCACGGTTTTAATTATTGAGCTTCAATCGCAGTTATCACTTGGTTGGTTATGGATTTATTTTCTACTTTGCTCGATGAGCCTATTAATATTTTACCTGCCGATGGCATAGTAAATTATTACGGCGAAATTATGCCACAGAGTGATAGCGACTATTATTTTGAGCGATTAATTAATACTGTTGCTTGGCGTTGCGATCAAGCTTTTGTATTAGGTAAGATCATCGAAACGAAAAGAAAGGTCGCTTGGTGCGCAGATACTATTGATGGTAAACCGTTTGCTTATAGCTACTCAGGAGTCACTAGATACTCTATTCCGTTTACTAACGAGCTGTTAATACTCAAGCAGCTCGTTGAGCAACATACTAATGAAACCTATAACTCATGCCTATTAAACCTTTATCACACGGGTGAAGAGGGCATGGCTTGGCACAGTGACGGCGAAAAAGATCTAAAAGAAAATGGTGCAATTGCTTCACTTAGTTTTGGTGCGGAGCGAAAATTTTCCTTTAAACATAAGCTTTCTAAACAAGTTGTGCCTTTGCAACTTAAACCCGGCAGTTTGTTAGTGATGAAAGGCACTACCCAGCAGCATTGGTTACACCGTTTACCTCCGACCAAAAAAGTATCAGAGCCCCGAATAAACCTCACCTTTAGAACCATCAATAAGCCAGAGCTTAAGTAATTCATTTCTCTAACTTCAATTAACACTTGTTGTGGCTTAAAAAATGCACACTATTACTTTAAAGAGTAATGAAGAGCAACGAGTGTCAAAAAGCACATGTTATGTTAATTAACGCTTATTCTTTATGCGTTATAGCCGATAAAGAGCTAAAGGGTGAACTTATATCACAACCATTGTTAACAGAGTTTGTGCATCATATTAATGGTGAGCATTATGACTATTGAAAAGAAACGGCATTACCTGTTATACGGTAATCGTACGGTAATCTATGTAGCAAGTCTTATTGGACTTTTTTTTGATGTAAATACCGCTTATGTAATAGCTTTAACCCTTTGGTTATGGCTACCACAGTGTATATTACTTGAATTGAATTTACTGAAATCGATCAAGCATTAACTCTACAGCCAGTTGCATAGTGCAAAAAACATGCAAATTGCTAAGCACTAAGCACTGAGGTGTACGTAAGATGCAGTACTTGGCATCATCAAACTATTGTAAGCGTCAACCTGCTTATTTGTTAATGATTGATTATTTGCGCTTTTGACTACTTCATTAATATTGGTAACTGAACTTGCGGGTAATGTTTCAATTTCTTCACGTTCATCAGCAATACTAGGCAACTGACCTACACCATTCTTTACATTCTGATGTAATTCATATAATTCAGCATAGGTATTGGTTAAAGCTGACACCGCACTGCTGTTTTCACTCGTATGAACAATGCTTGATGACGTATCGTTATCAGTACTAGTTTGTAAATAGATATCAAAGAGCTTTTGCTGCTGCTGATAATAAGACTGCATCAAATCAATATCTTTAGCTGTTTGATAGTTTGATTTCACATTTTCAACCTGTTCAGCTATTTTGTCATCTTTACCTTGTTGTACTGTGTTCTTCTGCTCTGGCGTCAAAATATCATTAAAGTTAGGGTGTTGCTTTGGTTGAGGTATGACAGGCGTAATCGGTTGAATGGTTTGAGCCGATGTAGGTATTCCAGAAGAAGTTATTTGCATTGTCATAATGATCACCTTACCTATAATTGGCTTAAGAAATTAAGCCTTATAAAAATCAAAGATTGATTTGATATAGGTAGGATAGTGAAAGAGGGACGACTAAGTTGTTGTTGTTTGTAAATACTATGAAACAACTTGTTGTTGGTATTTTGTACAGTAGTGATTTAGTTTCCTGATGGTGGGGACAATGCTAGCGAGTTATTATGAGCACTTACTAGCATTAGACTGACCCTAATATTTATATCGGATTAATTAATGCTTAGTAGGGTCTAAGTGTTCGTACTTTGCTTTAATTTCTATAATTACCTTTAGCCTTTCTTTAGCCATCGCCTCTTTAATCGCTAAGCCCTTTAACCCCTGTTCAACATAGCTTTTTGCTGTGACTTCTCTCGCTGATTTAGCAGCTGCTTTTAGGTACTCTTCTTGCGGATAAGGGCGGTTTTCAAAACCTAAACGCCCTAAAAAATCAGATTTACAGGCTATTACGAAGAAATTAAACTCTTCGGGTTTTCGCCAAAGATCTAATTGGTCAAACATCTTTAAAATAGTGCTTCCCTTAAGCTCAAAGGCTTTATGACAATGTAAGTGGAATTCACAAACCTTTAAAGCAAGTTGTTTATAGTGGCTGGGTACTTTAAGTTGTTTACATATTTTCTCTACTAGGGGTAAGCCTGCTTTTTCATGCCCTTTGTGACTTGGTAATAAGTGATTTTGAGTAACACCTTTACCTAAGTCGTGGCAAAGTGCGGCAAAACGGATCGCTGTTTTACTGTCACCTTTGTTATCACTTTTATCATCTGCTTCACCTTCAAAAAAAGTTTGTGTCAACAGTACTGATTGTTGCAAGACCATCATGGTATGTACACCGCTGCATATTTCAGGATGCCAAAGGGCAGGATTTGGTATTCCCCATAACACCGCTAGCTCAGGCCATAGTTCTTCTAAGGCACCACATTGTTGTAATACTTTAAAAAAGACTTCAGGGTTGCCAGAATTAATATCAGAGTTAGTTCCACCATCAGCTAAGCTTAATTGCATTTCTTGCCAGACACGCTCAGGTGTTAAACTTTTTAGCTCTCCGCTTTGACTAATTTCTTGCATTAGAGCAAGGGTTTCCTCTGCAATGGTAAAACCATACTTATGATAACGCGCGGCAAAACGAGCGACACGAAGTACGCGTAGAGGGTCTTCAATAAAAGCATCGCTGACATGGCGTAAAATTCGATCGTTTAGATCCTGCTGACCATGGTAGGGATCGATAATTTGACCGTTATCATCCATTGCCATGGCATTGACGGTAAGGTCTCTACGTTTTAAGTCTTCTTCAATAGTCACATCAGGGGCGAAGTAACAGCTAAATCCAGTATATCCTTGTCCTTGTTTCCGTTCAGTACGGGCAAGTGCATATTCTGCTTTTGTTTTGGGGTGTAAAAAAACCGGGAAATCTTTGCCCACCTGGACAAAGCCTAAGTTAAGCATTTCTTCAACACTACTACCAACCACTAAGTAATCTTTGTCTTTAACAGCTCTGTTGAGTAGTTGATCACGTACGGCGCCGCCTACAAGGTAGCTGTTAAGCGTTAGTTTATTTGATTTAGCGTTATTTATTTCAGAGTTGTTGGTTAACAAGTTACCACCAAAATGAATGGAATATTCATTAAAGTGTATCATAAAGGGCTAATAAATTCAGATAATGTGAGTAGGATAAAGCAGCAATATCTGCTGCTTTATTTATATTATTTACATGTAGAAGAGGTAATTAAAATTGGTAATTTATACCCATGTTAACCGTAGTACCTAGACCTTTAATGTTATAACCACCATAGGTGTAACCCTGTGATTTTGTTGGGTAGTAATCTTGGTTGAATAAGTTTTCAATGCCGATAAATGCTGACCAATCTTGTGCGAATTCATAGTTACCACTAACGTTAACTACTTGATAACTATCAATAGGACCTTGGTCACCAACATATTTTCCATCAACAGGTTCGAAGCGCTTTCTATCACCAACATATAAGTAATTCATTGCGACACTGATATTATTACTCGGATTCCAGTTAAGGTTGATAGTCGCTTTTGGTGGGCTTATCTGCTTTGCGCCAAGATATACATCGGCTTCAGTGTTTTTACCTTCAACCCAGCTATAGGTGGCATTTACCGCCCAATTTACATTGATAGTGTAATTGACTAATGCTTCATAGCCGTAGATTTCTTGTGGCGCTCGTACTGGCATATAAACACCAGTCACTTCATTGAATTTATTTGTTGTTCCTAGTTCGGAAGTACTGAAATAAGTAGCGAATTCAAAGTGCACCTGCTCGAAATCAGAACTAAAACCGAGTTCATAATTGTCGATCACAGAAGCTTCAGTACGAATTAGTGAAATATCTGTAACCGTTGCGGTACGTAATAAGCGACCAGTGTCAGAAATATCAGCGCCTTGTGAGTAACTGATAAAAGGGCTAAACAGTGGTAGAGCATTATACTTTAAGCCGACATTATAAGTTGTCGCTTTATAGTTTAGCGTGTCGCCAGTGACATCGACAGGTACAGAGCATTGGTCAATTTTTTTACATAGTTTGAGGGTACTATAGTTATTAACGGTTAAATCTATATCTTCTTGTCGAACGCCAAACTTAATCACTAAATCATCATTATAAATAAGCTTAGTTTGTAAAAATCCGGCAAGATTTTCCATGTCCATTTCAGGGACCCAAACTCGACCATCGACTAAAGGTTGGGAGGTAACGTCGTTGAGAGCATCAATGCCGTAGACAAAAGTTGCTTCAAGTGATTCACCATGATCAAAGCTAAAATCAACTTGTGAATTTAATGTTACCCTTAAACCTGTTTTTTCAGAGTTGATTAATGATTGTCCGCCGGTATAACCTTCATCTAAATTTGCTAAAGTCGGAGAATAGAAGAAAATGTTTTCAACCTCTTGCTTATAGAGATCAACCATTAAGCCTGTTTGTGAAAAAATTTCATCATCAATATATTTAAGCATCATGTTATGGTTAGTAGGACCTTGTGGCACACCTAAAACAGATTCTCCTTCATGAAGAGGTCTTGCTTGAGTTTTGTCACCAATATTTATATTACCCACTTGATCGATTAGATCAACGTCCTGCTTTGATTGATAGTAGTTATAAGTAAACTGTAATGACTTTTCATCATCAAAGTGATAAGCAAGTTTGGTGAAATAATCTTGCATTACCGCATCGGACAGACCATATTTCAGTCCCAAAATATCGCCATCGGCGTCACGCTGTAGACCATTTTCTTCATAGCTGGCGTTAAAAACATAACTGAAGTTGTTCACCTCACCATTAATACCTCCTTCATAACGTTGGCCTACAGAGTCGTCTAATTCAACCGCGCTAAAGCGACTTGAAATGCTCGCATGACCGCTTAATGCTTTATCACTGTTGGCTTTTTTGGTGATGTAGTTAATAATCCCCCCGGCAGCACCATTGCCGTAAATAGAGGTTGCGCCTTTAATTACTTCTATACGTTCAATAACACTAGCATCGAGTGTTCTAATGCCTAAGGCACCATTACGTAATGGTGTCGATTGTGGTACACCATCTATCATCACTAGTGGAGAACGTCCTCGTAAAGTTTGCCCAGAGTTGCTTGCCGTACCAGTACTAGGTGCCATACCGGGTACTAAATTAGCTAACATGCTTTGGATTTCTGATGAAACCTTTAGCTGTGCGGCAATTTGCTTTTGGCTGATGATAGTGATGGAGGCAGGGACTTCATCTATGCTTTCAGCTATGCGACTTCCGGTAACTATTATACGTTCAATGTCTTGTTCTTTAGATTGCTGCTGGACTTGGCTTACTGCTGATTGGCTTTCTTTACTGTGTACTTGGCCACTTATGACTAATGCTAATAATGTAAGGGATGTTTTTAACACCGTATATTTCTTTTAAGTATGTTAAGTAGTAATTAATTGTCAACAGGTTAATGATAATCGTTATCATTTGCAATGTGTTGTTGTGTAATTACTCTAAATTCATCAACTCTTTGACATCCATCAAACAAGCAGTTAATTTTGTACCTTATTTTTTTGTCTCAGTAGACGTCATGTACCGCAATTTTTTTTCGTTAAGTGAATTACCTTTTTCAATATCTCCCGATCCCAAGTATTTATTCATGAGTGATCGGCACAGGGAAGCTTTGGCACACTTAACTTATGGTTTAGGAGAAGTGGGTGGTTTTGCTTTATTGACGGGAGAAGTAGGTACGGGGAAGACAACAATAAGTCGTTGTTTAATGGAGCAGTTACCTGATAATACCCAAGCGGCTTTTATCCTTAACCCTACGCTTTCTAGTAAAGAGCTTTTAGCAACTTTGTGTGATGAGTTAAAGATCCGTTACCGGAAAACAGAAGCTAGTTTAAAAAACTTAACGGATAAGATTTCTGAAAAACTGCTGAAAAATCATGAGAATGATATTAATACTTTATTGATAATCGATGAAGCACAGCACCTTCAGCCTGAAGTGTTAGAGCAGTTGCGTTTATTAACTAATTTAGAAACCAATACTAAAAAACTGCTGCAAGTGATCTTAATTGGTCAGCCAGAATTACAGCAATTATTACAACGTCGTGATTTACGCCAATTAGCGCAGCGTATTACTGCTCGATATCACTTAATGCCGTTAACAAAGCTAGAATTAAAGCAATACATCCAACATCGATTAACGGTTGCTGATTGTACACGAGCACTTTTTGATAAAGCTGCATTAACTAAAGTTCATCAGCTCTCTCAGGGAATTCCAAGATTAACTAATTTGCTTTGTCATAGTGCCTTGCTGCTTGCGTATAATCAAAATGATAGTGTGGTGAATAAGAAAACGGTGATTGTTGCAGCTGAGCGGGCATTGGGATCTGACATAATAGCTAAGTCAGATAAGAGCCGCTCTAGCATTATGTTAATGAGTATTACTGGGGTGAGTTTGACCGCTTTTGTTGCCCTAGCCAGTTTCTGGTGGGGGCAAACTCAAGCACCGACAAACCAAGAGCAAGCTAGTATTGCTCAACTCCCTGTAGCGATTAATGCCTTACCTGAGTTGGAAGTAGAAAATACTTCAGATGTAAAGTTGCTCAGTGAATCAACAGGCTTAGGAAAAATCGAGCAAAGTAATAATTCGTTAATAAAAGCCACCGAAATTTCACCTGCTACTCCTGTGGACAATAAAGAAACCGTTTTAGCTAATAGCAAAACTATGTTGGACAATATTCCAGAAAAACCAGTTACTGAGGTAATACATACTGAGGTAATAAAAACCGATAATCAAATTGTTGTCAGTCCCAATAAACCTTCCCAGCAAACAAGCTTACAGCAAAACTATCAAGTGACTGAAATGGAAGGGGTGTCGGATGATTTATTAGCGCGTTTTCAAGCGGCAATAGAAGATACTCAGGATGACAATGCACTGGATTGGCAACAAGGTGACTCTCAATTAGCGAGTAGTCGTTCAGGTAACACTAGCTCAGCGCTTACTAATAATAATGAAGAGGATCAGATTCGTCCCCTTACTCAAATGTCACAGCAGTTGCAAAACGCCATTCCAGCGTTGAATTTTGAGCAACATATTTATGCCTCAGATGGTCAAGGCTGGATAAATGTTAATGGCAGAGACCGCTATGAAGGGGATTATATTGGTGATAATCTTATCGTTGAAAAAATATTACCTCAACAAGTGATCTTCTCTTTTCAAGGTGAAAAATTTAGTTTACCTGCATTGGCTAACTGGTAGCTATCTACCTTATTTTTACATAATTTATATACCTCCTTCCTCAGTGATTCAATTATTGCTAATCCATTAATAAATAGGCGATATTTTCATAATTGTTATGATAAATGTCGCCTGTTTATTAGCAAATATTAAAAATCTAGCTAAGCTTATATCTAACGTATTTTGTTATTAATAAGTTAGGGTTAATATGGAAATAAAACGGCAATCCATTGCCACGCAAATTAATTTAATTTTAGGATTGATTTCCGTCGTTATTTTAGTTTTCTCTGTCACCATCATTTATCTAAGTTCTCAAATAAGTAGTGCCACAGAACGTGTTGCGGATTATGACTTGCCTGAAGCATTAAACTCGCTCGCTATGTTAGAGGAGTTAGGGGATATGAACTCTAACTTACTTGAGTACTTATTAGGTGAAGAAGAAGAACAGCAAGAATACTTTGGTAACTATGATGAATTTCTTCGCTTCAGGGAGTTAATTCCAAAAGATATCAAGGAGCAAAATACTATTGAACGCGTGGTTCGTTTAGTTGAGGGACATAGGGAGAAAGCCATTTCACAAGTTTTTGGCGTTTATTACCCTACAAAAGAAAGGCAGGCAGCTAATCAAATTAGCGACCTGATAAAAAATGTCGGTGTGCCATTAGAAGCATTATTGGATGAAATGAAAGAAGAGGAAATCTCTGATGTCGGCTCATCAAATAACCCTCAAGATGTTATTGACGATGATTTACCAGGCGTCAGGTTTTATTTAGAGTTGACCGATGAAGCAGGTGATATGTTAGCGGATTTAAACCGTTTTGTATTGGCTGATACTGATGCTAAGCAAGCTTTTTTTGCTAATGCCTTACAGTTTGAAACCTATTTAGCTCAGTTGAAACCTTTAGAACAAAAACCACAAGAAATTATTCGTATTAATGAAATTGAAAGACTCTTTAATGAACTAAAAAAGGGCGGCTCAACGATATTTGAACAATATAAAACACAAAATAAAATTTTAGCGACTAAAGCGATTGATAACTTAGAGCATCAAACCTTTAATGAGGCCGAAAAACTTCTCGATAATTTGTCAGATAACGCTCGTCAAGAAGTTAAAACATCAATGGATAACCTCTCTCGTATTTCAAATAATATTTCCTTAGTTTTGCTGACTTCTACCCTACTTATTATTGGTTTAGTTATCAGCATGATTATTAATACCAGGCGAACTATTTTCAATCCACTAGCTCAAGTCACAAATACAATCGAAAAGCTGCGCAAGGGGGATAGAGATTTTGAGATATCCTCCTTTAATCGTAATGATGAGCTCACCGATGTTTTATCAAACTTGCAGAAGTTTCAAGTGGAACTTGCTGAATTAGATGAGTTGAGAAGTAATGAGCAAACAATTCAATCAGAATTGTTAACTGAACGTGATAATGCCAATCAATCTTTTAAGCAATTAAAAGATACCCAATCAAAATTGATTGCCACTGAAAAAATGGCATCATTAGGTACACTCGTTGCGGGTGTTGCTCACGAAGTGAATACCCCTCTTGGGGTAAGTGTCACTATGGCCAGTACCCTTTCATCAAATTTATCGAGCTTTTTAGTAGATGTTAAGTCAGGTGTTTTGAATCGTTCCAAATTGGATAATTTTGAACGTGAATCTCTACAGTCCTTAGGGTTGCTGGAAAGTTCACTTCAGCATGCAGCACAGCTTATCCATAGTTTTAAACAGGTTGCCGTTGACCAAACAAGCAGTAAACGCAGAGAGTTTAATTTACTTGATACCTTGAATGAAATAACACAAACATTACACCATAAGATTAAACGCACCAATATTAATTATTCAATAGAAGGGCCCGAAGATATCTACTTAGATAGTTTCCCTGGGCCTTTAGGGCAAGTCATCACTAATTTATTTAATAATGCCATGTTACATGGCTTTGATGGTAAAGAGGAGGGAGCTATTAAAATCCGCTTTAACTTACTGGGTGATGAGGTTAGATTACTCTTTAGTGATGATGGCGTTGGCGTGAAAGAAGAGAGTTTAAAAAAAATATTTGACCCTTTTTATACGACTAAGCTAGGTAAGGGCGGATCAGGATTAGGACTAAATATTGTGCATAGCATTATCACTAATTTAATGGGCGGAGACATACATGTTGAAAGCCGCATTGGCACTACTTTTGAAATGAAGCTACCTCTAGTCGCACCGCATAAGAAGGACAATAACCATGAGTGATTTTATTCTAAACCTTATTGATGATGACGAGGAAGTCGAAATTGTTAATAGTCAATGTTGGAAAGTAGCGATTATTGACGATGAAGCGTCAGTCCACGAAGTTACTATATTAGCTTTATCCAATACCACAATTCAAGGAAGAAAATTAGAATTTATCAGTGCGTATACGGGGGAGGAAGGTTTTACTTTATTACAAAATAATCCTGATTGTGCGGTGGTATTGCTTGATGTAGTCATGGAGTCGTCAGATGCGGGTCTACTTTTAGCTCAGCGTATTCGCACTGAACTTAAACAAGCAAATTTACAAATTATTTTACGAACAGGTCAGCCAGGTTATGCCCCAGAAGAAGATATTATTTCTAAATATGAGATTAATGACTACAAAACTAAAAGTGAATTAACACGAGACAAACTTTTTACTTCTTTAGCTACTTCAATTCGTTCGTACAGTCATTTACAGGCTTTAGAGGGCAGCAAGGAAGGTTTAAAGAATGTAATCAACGCCTCGGCAACATTAATGAAAGAGCGCTCTATTAATGAGTTTGCCAGTGGTGTATTACAGCAAATCAATGCGTTATTTCATCTATCAGCCCAAGGCATATTTTGTGTATCACAAAAGCCACTACAAGGGCCTAATGATTTTTCCAGTAATAAGAGTAATGCGTTTTTAGTGGTCGCAACCACACAAGCGTATGAATATATGTATGGTAAAGATATTAGCGATGTTTCTGCTACTGTCGCTTCAACTATTGCCCAAAAAGCATTGTCACATAAAGAGCATGTGCTAGAGAATAATTTTACTGCTTTGTATTTAAGTACACCTTCACAATGGCAAGGGGTCGTAGTAATAGAGGGAGGCTTGAACTTATCAGATGTTGATGAAGAGCTCTTAAAAGTGTTTTGTCTCAATATTGCCGTAGGTTTGGAAAATGCTAAATTTTTTAGTCACCTAAACCGCTCCGCTTATTACGACTCAGTAACTGATTTATTCAATCGTGAAGGCTTAGTACAGTTTTCAGGGTTTATCAAAAAACAAGCAAAGAGCACAATCAATTTATACATCATTGATATTGATTATTTCCATGATATTACCGATAGCTTAGGTTTTGAGTTTGCTAATGATGTGTTAATAGCGATGACCTCTATCTTGAAACGAATATTCCATCAGAATGCAAGTATTGCTCGTTTACATTCTGATGTTTTTGCTGTTTTAGTTGCTGATTCTCAATTGTCATTAAAAAGCCTAATTAATGAGTGTTCACGGCCCTTTATACTTGAAGGTAACTCTATGCGCTTAGGTGTATCATTAGGGGAGGCTCACACTGATACTGCAGAAGAGGGCTTTGATATAGAGAAGTTATTTAGACACGCTAAAATGGCTTTAAAAGTAGCAAAAGAAAGCAAACGAGGTATGGCACAAGCGTTTGAACCTCAGTTTGAAAAAGATACCCAGAGTCGGCGCACCGTTTTAGCTGAGTTTAGAAACGCCTTAATTCAACAAGAGCTTTTTCTTATGCTGCAACCTAAAGCCTCCATGTCTACTGGTGAGGTAGTCGGTTATGAGGCATTGGTTCGTTGGCAGCACCCAGAAAAAGGTCTAATACCTCCCAATGCTTTTATTCCAATTGTTGAGCAAGCAGGCTTGTACTTTGAGCTTGATATGTATGTATTTAGAAGTTCGCTCAATATCATCAAACAGTATCCACAAATAAACAAGCCTGTTTCGGTTAATATTTCAGCTAACTCATTACATCACCATGAGTTTATAGACGAGCTCAAAGTAATTATTAAAGAAGAAAATGCTGATTTAACTAATATTGAGCTAGAAATTACTGAGAATGCCTTAGTGAGAAGTGATATGGCAATTCAGCACTTAAATGCATTAAAAGCTTTAGGTTTTACATTATGTCTTGATGATTTTGGCGCAGGGTATTCTTCATTAGCTTATTTAGTTAAATTGCCGCTAGATGTCATTAAAATAGATCGCGCTTTTATAAGTTATATCACAGAAGATAAAAACTCATTAGTGCTACTAAAAGGCATGTTACAAATCTGTAATGACTTAAATAAGAAGGTGGTACTCGAAGGGGTTGAAACCCAGGAGCAAGTTGATTTGTTGACACAATATGATGTTGATGTAGCCCAAGGATTTTTCTACTTTCGACCTATGCCAATTGACGAAATATTGTTAAAAGCGCTGTAACTTAGTAGTAATACATTTGTATCCCCAAAAAAAAGCTCCGATAAGTTGTCACTTATCGGAGCTTTTAGGAGCGTAAACGACTAACTTATTGCCAAGCAGGCATTTTCTCTTCAAAGGCTTTAATTATATCAAGTTTGTCTAAAGTCCAACCAACACTATCAACACCGTTTTCTAAGCTGTATTGCTGAAATTCACTCAAACTAAACTTAAATGAAAGATCACCACAAGTAACCACATTATTTGGCAAATCAATAGTAAGAGTTAATTGAGCATCTGGTGATAGTTCAAATAACTGCTCAATTTCTGCTTCGCTTAATTTAATCGGTAATAGACCTACGTTGATACAATTACCATAAAAAATATCAGCAAAACTTGATGAGATAATGACTTTAAAACCGAACTCTTGCAGCGCCCAAGGCGCATGTTCACGACTTGAACCACAACCAAAGTTTTCGCGGGCTAATAAAATACTAGCACCTTTATATTCAGCTTTATTGATGACAAAGTCAGGATTTACTTGTGTACCCGCATGATCAAGGTAGCGGCTATCGTGAAATAAGTGCACGCCAAAACCGACACGTTCAGTTTTTTGTAAAAACTGCTTTGGGATGATTTGATCGGTATCGACGTTAGCAACATCTAACGGTACAACCAAACCTGTGTGTGTAATAAACTTTTCCATTTTCAATTCCTTAATAAGGTTATGTAGCTGTTACGCATTTAAGTCAACAAAATGACCAGTAATAGCTGCAGCGGCAGCCATTTCCGGGCTAACTAAGTGAGTACGACTACCACGACCTTGACGACCTTCGAAGTTACGGTTACTGGTTGATGCACAGCGATCGCCCTCTTCTAAAACATCATCGTTCATGCCTAAGCACATTGAACAGCCCGGTAAACGCCATTCAAAACCTGCATCAATAAATATTTTATCTAGACCTTCACTTTCAGCTTGTTCTTTAACGCGGTAAGAGCCAGGAACTATGATAGCGTCAACATTGGCAACTACTTGCTGGCCTTGGTATTGCTGAACAATACCGGCAGCAGCGCGTAAATCTTCAATGCGTGAGTTAGTACAAGAGCCAATAAATACCTTATTCACTTGAATCTCAGTCATTTTAGTACCGGCAGTTAAGTCCATGTACTTCAATGCATTAATACAAGACTCTTTTTCAATTGGATCGCTGAAATCTTCAGGTGAAGGCACAATACCATCGACACTAATCACCTGTCCTGGGTTTGTGCCCCAAGTTACTTGTGCTTTGATATCTTTAGCTTCAAGGGTAAGTACGGTATCAAATACGGCATCGGCATCGGACTTTAAGGCTTTCCAGTCAGCGACTGCTTGGGTAAATACTTCACCTTTGGGTGCGTACTCTTTACCTTCTACATAATCGAAAGTGGTTTGGTCAGGTGCAACTAAACCTGCTTTAGCACCAAATTCAATACTCATATTACAAACCGTCATACGCTCTTCCATGCTAAGCGCTTCGATAGCCTCACCACAGTATTCAACCACATGACCGGTTGCACCAGCACTACCAGTTTTGCCGATTATAGCTAAGATAATATCTTTGGCGCTAATACCTGCACCGACGTTACCTTTAACTTCAATTTTCATAGTTTTTGCTTTGTTTTGACGTAATGTCTGTGTAGCAAAAACATGTTCAACTTCAGAGGTACCAATACCAAAAGCAAGGGCACCAAATGCGCCATGCGTTGCGGTATGTGAGTCACCACACACAATGATGGTACCAGGTAAGGTTAGACCTAGTTCAGGCCCCATTACATGAGCTATACCTTGGTTTTTATGGCCCATGCCAAATAGTTCAATGCCAAACTCTTTACAGTTTTTCTCTAATGCGCGTAATTGATTAGCAGCACCTTCACCGGCGGCATCAATTTTTAACGAGCGTGTTGAGATATTGTGATCCATTGTTGCAATGGTACGTTCAGGATGACGTACTGGGCGATTATGGAAACGTAAATTTGCAAAAGCTTGTGGAGAAGTCACTTCATGGATTAAATGACGGTCAACGTAAAGTAATGGTGTTTCACCTTTAGCTTCTTCAACTAAATGTGTTTGCCATAACTTTTCATACATGGTTTGTGGGGTCTTGGTTGTCATCTTATAAGCTCTCTTCTTTTTGGGCAGTGATGTGTTTACAAATATAATCACCTACTTCACTGGTAGATTTTGCTTTTCCTCTTTGATCTGCTGGTAATAAGTCCGCAGTTAATATTCCGTTATCTAGTGCACCGGATACCGCATCTTCGATGGCTTTTGCTGCAGCACCTTGATTTAAACTGAAACGTAACATTAAAGCGGCTGATAAGATTTGTGCAATAGGGTTAGCGATGCCAAGCCCTGCAATATCAGGTGCACTTCCACCAGCAGGCTCATACATACCAAAACCGTCGCTATTTAAACTTGCTGATGGTAGTAACCCCATAGAACCGGTAATCATCGCGCAAATATCAGATAAAATATCACCAAATAAGTTAGGACAAAGCATCACATCAAACTGGTTAGGATCGCGTACTAACTGCATAGCAGCGTTATCAACATAAAGATGTTCTAACTCTACTTCAGGATATTCAGCTGCAACTTCAATGACAACTTGACGCCACAACTGACTCGTTGCTAATACGTTGGCTTTATCAACAGAAGTTACTTTGTTATTACGCTTTTGTGCCGCTTGAAAGGCAAGGTGCGCAATACGTTTTATTTCACGACGTGAATAAAACATCGAATCAAAACCTGTCTCTTCTTCGCCTTCGCCTCGACGCCCTTTTGGCTCAGCAAAGTAAATATCGCCAGCTAATTCACGTATAACTAATACATCAAAACCCTGAGAAGAAATATCACTACGTAAGGTAGATAGTGCCGATAATGAAGGCTGTAAGGTTGCTGGACGCATATTACAGAACAAATCAAAATGACCACGTAAACCTAATAAGGCGCAGCGTTCAGGTTGCTCTGTTGGAGGTAAGTTTGCCCATTTAGGGCCACCCACGCTGCCGAATAAAATAGCATCACTGGCTTCACAGCCAGCCATAGTTGAATCGGGCAGGGCATTACCGTGATTATCAATGGCAGCACCACCAATATCATAGTCTTGCGTGCTGATTTCAAAATCAAATTTATTGGCTACTGCGGTTAATACTTTTTTAGCTTCAACCATGACTTCTGGGCCGATACCATCACCGGCTAATATTGCTATGTTGGACATTTTTTATTTCTCTTTAA
>Ga0209396_1001443_pt1 | contig 26380 bp, 18 predicted proteins | sample GOMGulsemesocosm_6_FD_184638 | JGI IMG/M metagenome (GOLD analysis project Ga0209396, IMG submission 184638) | Methane-oxidizing microbial communities from mesocosms in the Gulf of Mexico - GOM8C Gulf of Mexico (SPAdes) (version 2) | ecosystem: Environmental > Aquatic > Marine > Cold seeps... | reverse complement strand
GACTCAGTAAAACCTAGCCTTCAGGGCTATAAAAAAAGGATCGAAAAGTGGTATGCAGTATTCACATGAAAATATTAGACCATGAAAACACCAGTACTAATTCTTGTTCGCGTTTCAACTAACAGACAAGATTTCAACCATCAACTTACTGATCTTAAAAAATACTGTGAGCAGATGAACTACAATGTGATTCACATCATCAAATCGATTGTGACAGGTAACACAACAAACAAGAAAAGACTAGATCTACAAGAATTACTTGAAGTTGCTAAAACAAAATCATTTGACAAAGTAATTATTACAGAAATTTCTAGGCTTGGTAGAAGACCAAATGAAATTAGATCGATATTAGATCAACTGCACGCACAAAAAATATCTGTTGTCTTTCGTCAACTTGGTGTTGAATCTTTAGATCAAGATGGAAAGGAAGGATTAATATCTAGACTGATTGTTTCTATCCATAGTGAAATTGCTTCTAATGAACGTGAATTACTTTCTCAACGTGTGAAATCTGGATTAGCACACGCTAGAAGTAAAGGTAAACAAATTGGAAGACCAGTAAATTCTGGAATGACAGACCAAAATCTATTAAAGAAATATAAGAAACTTGTAGCAGATTTATCAAATGGTCTATCTCTTAGAAAATGTGAAAAGATACATGGTATAACACGCACCACCATCATTAAAGTTAAACGCGCTTATGAATCTAATGCTGCTTAGTAAATAAATATTTAATTCATATTACATTCAGCCTTAAGGTCAAAACTTTTTATACATTGTCATTCTAAAGGTTTTCAATAAAAAATCATCTTGAATAGACTCGTGAACTTCACATAACCATTTATAGATTTCACCACCGTCTAACTTTTGGTATAGTGATTTTCTTTTGTGTAAACCATCAAAGTCATCTTCTATGAGTTCACCTGTTGGAGGTATGGATAATGTGAATCTAAAATCATCTTCAAACACTTGTAGGTCATAGGTATATGACCTTCTTACATCATGGTCTGATTTCAGTTGATTACTCCTTACAAACTTCTTGTAATGATTAGAATTACTCATCTTATTTACTTTGATTTTTTTGTTTGACTTCATACGCTATTTTATATGGCACTTTTGGTAAATCAAATCCTTTATTAATTAAACGCCTTCTAATTATATCGTCTAACCTTCCGTCTTGTATCAATGGTAAATCTTCATTCCCTGCAAAATACATATCTTCAGCTGAGAAGATTCTTGTCTGCAACGGCATTGTTAGTTTCACTTCACCAGTTTTATTGTTTACTTGCATCATATACTTACGATCGCCCACTTTAAACCATACACTATCCTCCCCTTCTAATGACCTAAGCTTTGCAATTTTATCTCTAACCATCTGCAACCAATCATAGATGTTTTCTTGATACAGGTCATACATATCCTTCCGTTTGTGAACCTCAGTCAAACAATCTTCAATCTGTTTACCTAACGGTGTCGTTAAAACGAATTCATTTGTACCTGGTTCTACAACAACAGAAAACCATCCATCCGATGTTTCTATTGCATGATTGTTTATATCATTATAATCTTTACCATCATAAGGAAATGTATCGTTACGATGCAGTTGAGTAGTTGTGTTATCTGTCATGTGCTTTTGTTTTATTTATATATCTAACTAGACAACAACCTCACTCAGTTAAATGCTTAATTTCTACATATAAATTCAACACATCAGATGAACTTTCCATATAAGGTATTCTATCTTTGAATACTTCAAAAGACACACTGAGATGGGGTTGATTTTTCAGTAACTTATCCATAACCCTTTCTAGGTACTTTAGTAATTTCTGTACGCGTTTTTTACATTGAACTTTTGACACTCCTTGATGTTCTGACAATACTATATTATTATACATCCCTTCTAATTCTGAATACTGTCTTGAACCTGGTTTAATTTTCAATATTGATTTGATGTACTGTTCTATCTCCATACTTTTTGAATAACTCATAACTTTATTTTTTATGTTTGAGACAAAGGTAGATTGAAGTGTGTAAATTATAAAGGACATAAAAAGCACTGTGATTTTAACTGACTTATACATTGTCAAACATTCAATATTCCCTGGGATATAGTTGTTTTGTACCCTGAGTCTGATATATTTGTAATGATGGAAATATTATCTAACAAAGAATTTGAAGATACTAAAGAATTGTTCAGGGGTCAACTACTAAAACAACTTGAAACGTTTAGTGATGAACTTAGAATGAAGTACAAGGCACCTACTGTTAGAAACTATCAACTTGCAATTGGCTGTTGGATTGAGTACATTGATGGTTACACCTTGACTATAGATTTTTCAGAATTAAAAGTTAGTCAATGTAGAAGTGCATTCTACAACAATGTAAGATACGACATGGATATTCCATCTGATAAAGCATACAAAAGACTAAAGTCATTCTTTGCGTTTCTGAAGGAAGAAGGTTACTCTAATTCCAAAGTTTTTAAAGCTTATTGAATATAGAGTAACATTTAATTTTTACTTGGTTTAAAGAATCAAAGAGTTATTTCTTCTTTGTTGATTTACTTGGTTTTAACGTAGGTTTGTTCCCTGGTGTATCCTTGTTATCCCTTCTTCTTTTGTCAAGAGTACCATCCTGTTTTTTTGGTTTAGGTCCTGGTTTAATTGCTTCAATTTTCATATTCCTCTAAATTTTAATTATTTAAAGTACAATGTAATCATTACACCTCAAAAAACTACAGGTTAAACACCCCTAATCAACAGGGGCAAACAACCCTTTTTAAACAAAAAAGACCCCAATCACTTGGAGCCTTAATATTATTACTTATAATCAATTAATCTTATGATTACTTAACCTCCGCATCTGGTGCATTTCTCGCTACTGATGCAATACCATTTTCCATTGCTGATTTGGTTGTATACATTTCACTTCTACCAATTGATTGACCGTTGGAAGCATTTAAACTAAAATAATGTTGACCATTCTTAGCTATTTTTCTTTCAAAGTGTTCATTGATTTGCGAATTTGTTTTAACGGAAGTTATACCATTTTCAGCAGAAGCTTTAGCTTTACAACCTTCACTTTGCAGAATGATTTCATGATTACCAGCTTTTAGATTAAAGTAGTATTCATTATTTTTATCTGATTTGAATAAATTAAAGTATCCCATTAATGTTTTATTTTATAGTGAAGATAGTTATTAAATTTCTAGTTTTTATCAAAAGTGCCATTTGCGACATTACCCACTTGGATCATTATCGGAGGGATTACCAACTATTTTGATTCAACAAAATACTCCTCACTAAAATACATGACTCTTTCTTTTTTTAATAACCTTAATCCAATTTCTTTCACACTATAATCAATAATTTGACCTTGAATAACATTACTCCCTAGTTTATCAGCAATTTTTATCATTGGAATTGTCATGTAGTATTTTCCAGCATACACTGTATCAACTAAACTTGAATCTTTCCATTGGTAATTTTCCGTTAACTCTCCTAATCGAATTTCCACTCCATATTTATTAACTGAACTAGCTAGTCGAAATGTAATTCTTAAAGAATCATTTATATTTATTTTCCTTTTATCTAATTGAATATCAAAAAAACTACTTCTTTCAAAGTCAACTTCTCCGTTTACGTCATAAAATATTATTTGATTCAAATAATTTTCATTAGTATCTAAATGAATAAATTCTTGTTTGTATTCTAAAACACCTTTTTCAGAATAATTCGACCAAAAACCAAAAGGTTTAAAGTTTTTATATTTACCTTTTCTTTTAATTATACTATCTAAATAATATTCAATACTAAAACCATCACCTGAATCTAGGTTATACTCATTATAAAATTTCAAATCACCATTTGGATAGAACTCCTTTTTAACACTTAAACCTTCATTATCATCTAAGCTCTGATTACTATTACACGAAAAGAAGAAAAAAGTAATAATTATATAATATATAGAATATTTCATGTTTATTTATTTATTATTATTAAATTCTCTACATTCTTTGCATTAGCTTTTGTTGTGGCTGTAGAAGTAGTAGAATCATAGATAATCTGAACATTCATATTAGAATCCAAGTATCCATACAATTGAAGTATTACAGTATCATTCTTTGGTTTCTTAAAAACAGATGTCTGACTATCATTCCCCCCAGAAGTCGAGTTTATTGCTTCCACAGTCTCTGTAGCAGCTGCTTCTAAAAAAGTATAAATCTTTTTTAAATTCTTTCCATGTGTTATTATTTTATATATCTCTTTCTCATTCTTAGTGAATATATCTTTTGATACGTAAATAGTACGTTTTACCATACTTCCTGGAATACCAATTTTAATATCAACTCTAACTTTTGTGTTTAATTTATTATTAAAACCCAAACTAGAACCTGGTAAATCTGAAACATCCATATAAATTCTCATCCCATCCTTTTCTGCAAAAAATTCACTCTTTATTCCTGATCCTTGGCCTCCTTTACCTAAGCCACCTTCTCTGGTTAATTGAGCACCTTCAAAATTAGCTTTAGACCCGTTCCCTTGTAAAAATCTATTACTTGAGTTACCAGTCAAATCAAAATCTGGAATTCCCTTCATCATATTATCAAATCGTCCAAACAATGTATTGTCATACCAATAACTTAACGCTTGTGTAAAACTCATTTCATTTGATGAAGATTGGCTTTTACCTGATGGAGATTGTTCAGATTTCACTTCAATTGGTGTGGCAATACTTTCAATCGGTTTCCATTCCCCATCTGTTAAAACCCACTTAGTATGACCTAATACCTTTCCGTCTGAATCTTTATTTTCTGTAAATTCAACATCACCTTCTTCTGCTTTTGACGGATGGGGTAAAGTTTCTTCTCCACCACCTTCAGTATTAGTTCCTTCTAAACCAAGAGGATCAATAAAATAAATAGGATTATTATTAAAAGCCGTAAAAGGTGATTGGTCTGGGAAATTATTAGCCAAAGGATCCAAAGATTTCCATCTTCCAAGCCTTGGGTCATATTGTCTGAATTGAGTCGTATATGAATTTCCTGTACCAGACACTTCTTTATCAGTCTCCATGCCATTGAAGCCGTATCTATATTCTCCGCCTGAAACTGTACCATTACGTCCAGGCATCTGCATACCAAACGGGTAGTAGTCTGAGAAAGATACTATGTCTGCTACATAATAATCTATTACATTATCCAACGTTGTTGATACTAAGTTACCATTAATATCGTAAGTTCCAGCATCAATTCCTAATTTTCTATCTGTAATCACTTCCATTACATTACCTAAGTGGTTAGATAATTCATACATTTTTTTACCTAATACTCTTTCCGAATAACATTCACCTATTGAGGGTTGTCTTACGACATTACCTGTGGTAACATCATTTCCATTTAATGCCATTGTTAGTACCCCACTTAGTTCTCCTGCAATAGTTTCTTTGATGATAACATAATATGTTCCAACTAAATTTGGAGCACTAATAGAAGTAACAACTAGTGTTGGGTTGTTTGTTTGAATATCAGTTGCTAAGTCTTGTGCCGTTTGTTGGAAATTTCCTGTGTATGGTGTTCCTGTATTTATAGACACTCCATCCACTGATAGCATAATGATTGGATTACCTGATGGTAACGGATTAGATATTTGAATAACCGCTTGCGCTAGTCCATCATTTTGACAAGCTGTTAATGGATTTTCTATTGTGGTTACATTAACAGATGTGATGTCCATTCCTAAACGTGAACCACCATATATCATACTTTCTATTTTATGCAACTCTACAGTATTATGTTCATCTGTTTTTAAACTATAAATAGCTAAAGTAATGCCATTAGCATCTGCTGCATAGTAAGTTGTTTTCCAATTTTCAACTGGTAAAACATCTCCATTAGCTGCTTTGGTAATTTCTACTTTTTTAGTTCTAATTCCCATTGGACCATATTCAAAGTACATGTCTGATGATAGCGGATGGGTTAACGCATTACGTTTAATGTATTTTATTTTTCCACTTGGATACCAATCAATATACTCAATTCCCTCATCTACATCTGACTTTAATGAACCGTCTGGGTGATATTCATAATTCCCTGTTCCTTGTGCATCTTTAATATCTCCATAATCTAAACTTGTTGTTGAAACATTATCTGTAACATGGTCTAACATATTTGTAGGTTCTCCAGCTTGATTTGTAATATTATAAGCATAACTAAATTCATCCATTAAGTTATTATGAGATGAACCAGGTGTAACATCTGTAAATGCCATTCGTGATAAATTCTCAATATTACCATTCATGTCATATCCAACACTCACTTCATAATCTCCCAATCCATTTACCCCAACATTACTTCTTACTGCCGTACTTAAATTATTGTTTGCCGTAATGTCATCATCTGAAAAGACATGCATATTTTTAAACCTATGCAATTGATCGTAATGATATGTATTAGCGTGCACGTTTAACTTTGTTCCGTCAAAATCTGTTAAACTTGTGACTAATGACGTAATGTTTCCATTAAATAAATTTGTTTTATCTGTTTCAAATGCAGAACCTAAAGTAGATAATTGCATATTTCCAAAACCTGGTTCATTAGCACTAATAGCAGTATAATCGCCATCATAATACCCTATGGTATATGCTAAGGCATCTTGTGCTATTAATCCATGAACGTCTGATTCAATTGCACTATACTCATTACTTGGATTAGTGTTTCCATCTTTACCCATATCAAAGTCTGCGTTTAACACACCCGAATTTAATGATTTTAACCAACCATGTAGTGTATAGGCATAGTCCATACCTTGCACTTTCATTTCTCCTAACTCTGTTCGTGCTAAATAACCATCTTCTCTATATTCATAATTTACATCTCTGTCCCAAATTTGATTATCATCTGATGTAAACACCTCTTTTAATCTATTGTCTTTATCGTAAATATAATGATGAATGTATTGGTCTGATTTTCCTTTTTGGTAGTAAATATAATTTGGATTCCCACTTATTAAATCATATTCATAATCCACTTGTCTAAACAAATTATTATATTGCTCTAAGTCTTTAATTTCTTGTAAGTATGACTTTACATTTCCGTGAACATCATATTTATAATGATTAGTATAGTCAGCTTCTGGTAAAATCCACTGACCTGCTGTTGGTGTTACGTACCCTTCAATTACTGACGTAGCTGTTATTCTATTTCTTGTAAATCCTTGACCTTCTGATCCAAATTCAGTTTCTGCTGCTGATGAAAAAGATTCATCATAATATATTTGTGTAATATTGTTTTTTGTAATATTACTTGTTGAATTTAACCAATTAGCTAATAAAACAGGATTTTTAGCGATTGCTTTTGTCATTTGGGTGGGTTGAATGATTTCTCCAACTTCAACAACTCTTCCTAGCTTATCATATTTTGTAAATGAATAGGCTGATATTATAGCTCCAGTATCATAATTACCTGTTATGTTTCCAACTTTAAAGCTAGCTTGTTTTGCATTTTGAGATACAACTAATCTTCCTATGGCATCATACCAATAATTTGAGGTTCCACCATCTGGAGTATTAACGCTTACCACTTGGTTTAATGAATTGTGTTTATAAGTGGTTTTATAATCATAAGCCGGTGGTGTAACAGTACTGCCATCTTTAGCCAATTGTGCTTGCGCATCACTTAACATGTTTCCTGAAACACCTTTTGGTGGAACTGTTTTTACTAAACTTCCCGATTGGTCATAATACAATAATGTATATTGGTATCTATTAGATTCATATTCTGTAGTGAATACTTCATCTGTAATGTTTGTACAAGCAGAAATATAATCTTGTCCAAATATAGCTTCTTGTTCTGTTATATATTCAGTAAATTGCTCTGTAGCACTAATCTCAGCATTGGCTAATAAATAATCCATACAATCATTTAAAGGCTCAGGATCAGCATCTCCTGAACAGATTTCTAACTTTGCTATATCATCACTAAATTTAATACAAGACTTATTACTTACTACAACAAATGAATTAATTGTTCCATTCCCATTAGGATCTAAAACAGTTACATTAAAGGACATACCAGTACCATTAGAAGCAACAACATTTATATTATCAAAGCTAATAATGTTTTCAAAAAATAATGCTTTACTTACATAACCAGCGTTGTTATTTGGGCCATTCATATTAAAGCTACATGGTTTACAAAGTTCATCATATAAATAAAAATATGGTGCACCATTACCTGTATATAATAATTCATAACTGTAACTAGCTGTAGTAATATCTCCACAAACTATTTCATCATACAACCCACTATAAAACAATTCAGGTAATGTTATATGAGTATATATTTGAGGCGTAGTTAAATCATCTTGATTCAACGCTTTTAACAACTCAAACATATCAAGTGCATTTTGATTTACCACACCTTGATTATTATCTACTAAAGCACAGTCCTCTATAAATTCAACTAGCTGATTAAAATCATAACTTCCATTTGTTTCTGCATTTACGTATGCAGTAAATAACAATGGATTATCAATATAGTTCTCCTGAAATGCAGTAAAAAAATCAATAATATACAATTCAATAGCTGCACAGTCAATACAATCATAATTACATGGGTATGAATTTGCTGTTAAAATATTTTCGGCTACTAAAGCTGTAATTTCAGCCCCATCAAGTGTACCATTCCCATTACCTTCTGTATCAAAATTTAAACATTTACAATGTTCTGCCGAATAATTTTCAGGTATATATCCATAAAGTGCTTCAAAGGCTAACTCATCTGCAACTACTCCTGTAGATAGTAAACTATTACAACCACATTCATCCAAATATTGAACTAAAGACTCACTTCCTGAATTTGGTTGCGGATTATAGATTAACAAGTGAGAACATGCTGCTGTTTCTGCTCCTAAAAGAGTAGTAATAACACTTTGAAATGAAGCATATTCTACTGGTGTAGCTGAAGGATTATAATTAGGGTTTTCTTGTGCTAAAAATGGCCATTCGGCTCCGCAACCTCCAGAACAAGTATTAATTAGTGCTTCTCTTACGTTATCATATGTAATCTGTCCTGGGTTCCATGTTTCTCCACTCAACAAATTAACACAACCTGATAAATTTTCCATCCAGATGTCTGCCATTGATGTACATTGGTCAATACATATTTGATCTATGTTTGCTAATGTATTATCTTCTATTGTAGTCCAGTCTGGTGTTGAATTTAAATCAAATCCCATTCCCGTTTGGTAATCAATGTAACGTGGAATACTATTTACAAAAGGATTAGAGGCACAAGCTGCGTCTTCTGTATTACCCACACAATGTGCATTTGGACAGTTTCCTAAAGCATACTCTTCTTTTAAGATTTCTATCAACTGAAACCTTAAAGACAAGTATAATGACCTGAAGTTTAACCAATGTGTATCATCATTACAAGATGATGACCCAAATTCAGTAGATAAGTCTCCTGCTAATAATGAAGCATATTCAAAAATTGTTTTACCATCATAAGTTGTAGCCATTATAGTTGATGCCGCTGACTGTGCTTCTGGACTAGCCGCATCAAACAATAAGAATATTGGGTCAGAATGTGATGCACCTATTAAGTCACACCCAGTAACAGAATAAGGGCCGAAAGCAGAAAACAAATTCAAATCACAAGCTTCTGCATAAGTTTGTGTTGAATTTAAAGTGTTTTCAAAAGTATATATCTCTTGGTTAAGGTCACAAAATTCATAATAACAATATTCTGGATGTAATCCTAAAAAATAGTCAGCCCACTCATTTTGATAGTCAGCTTCAAATTGTTGCTGTGTTGCTAATGATGGTGGTGTATCTGGTGTACCATCTAAATCTGTATCAATTAATATAGCATTACCGTTCACATCAAAATCTGGTAAATAAGAACTAAACGTTTGCCCTGATGGATAAAGACTCGAACTTGAAGGTGAACCAAAGATACTGATGTTACTTGTACCAGTAGCATATTGACCTCCTAATTTAAAGTCTAGTAACATGGAAGGGTACATAGACTCACATGGGTTTTGAGTACCACAATTGTCAATATAACTTTGTCTTAAAACATTGTATTCTTCAGTTATAACAGCTGTATTTGTTCCTGTTGGATCATTGTTCAATAAATAAGAAGCTAATGTTCCATGTTCTAATAAAAAGTTAAACTCACAAGGTGAATATTCATCACAACTACTGAAATCAATTCCTGCTAAAATTGTTTCTAAAAAATCATCATAAGTTAGCAAACATGTCGAATTTTCAACATACTGTTCCCAGTAATAATCAATAGGTGCTTCTGAAACTACTAACTCTTTAACAATTGTATATTCTCCGCTTGTTGGAAAAACTACAGTGAAAATTTCTGCTCCTGGATTTTCTCCAGAAAAGGTATATGTATCACAATCAATATTAAAATCTGCTGCATTAAGTGTTCCTACTTCATATTCAAATTCAGCTACTCCTTCATTGTCAGAAATAACAACATCATTACCATCAAGAATTGGGCAATCTACATTATACTCTGAAGGATTTGCTATAATTTTAATTTTAATTGTGTACGCACAATCAAAACAAATATCTACTGGTAAACAAGATGTAAAATTAACGCCTGTAAAGTCATAATTAAATTCATATGGTTTTCCATTTTCTTCCACAAATATGGGCGTACTAACTTCTATAATTCCATTAATTTCATCTGTAGTATTGTATTGCATAAAGTCTTTACCAACTATAGACGACAGTGGATAGGTATTTCCTGCAATTGCCTCAAGACCATCTGGTGATTCACCTACCATATAAGTAGCAACCGTTCTTCCCATTGGGTCTGTAATAGCTGCACTTAATTGTCCATGAACATCTTTGGTTAAAATTTTAGTATAATTACTCGCATCTATTCCCTCATTACCAAACAATTTATACATCTCTAAATTATCTGGAGTAGTATAATCGTATTTAGTATAATGCTTTTCTTTTTGTGTACCATTTACTGTTACATCTCCTAATTGATGGTCTGGGCCAATACCACCTACTTTTTTTATTCGACCTGTTGGGTCATTATCATACTTGACCTGAACAAAAGGATAACCTTCTGCATCTGGTAAATAAGCATTAAAGCCTTCTTTATCTGAATTTTCATCACTATAGTAATGAGATGCTCCTGATGACAAAGCTGCATTCATTGGTGGAGCAGCATCAAAATTACCACAACCTATTGCTGTATTGTCAAAATCAAAGTGCGATTTATTATACACCGTTCCGTCAGCATGCATATTTAAATTATCAACGTATCCTAAAGAATATTGATCTACTGGTGTACTCATCACACCTATAGCTGGACGTCCATAGTAATCATAGATAGTTGAACCTACTATGATTTTTTCTTGTGAATTTAGTTTAGATTGGGATTGTCTTGGTTTTAAAACACCATCCATATACGTTACACCAACACTTCTAACTCCATTTTCAATAAAACTTAAACCTGCGCCATAGTTTATATTATTACTCTCATGAGAACTTACTGCAATATAATTTGGGGAAATTAAAGGACCACCCGCTATAAAACCCTCATTCACAAAGTAACTCCACTCACCTTCTAATGGTATTCTAAAATTATCTCCTCCTCTACCAATTCCTCTATATCTTAAAACAATATATCCATCTCCGTAAATTAAAGGTATCGCATAACTATTCATACCTCTTGTTTTAACGCGCGTTGAGTTTTCTGAAAAATTAAATTTAACTTCAGATGGCGCTAGTAAAACAGGAACTCCCGAATTTTGTTCGCCTGAATAACTATTTACCCAAGCCCACTCTAATTCATATTCTTCTGCTCCTAAAACATAAGGCCAAGTTACTTTCAACTCTCCATTATCAATATCCATTTGCATGGTATGTATTGGAGTTTCTAATTGACTAAATGGATAATAACGCTCTATTCTAATTTCAGATTCTAAATAAACAAATGAAGGATAATTGGAAACATCACCCATAGAAACACCATTACTACTGTACGTATAATCTGTAATTGTAAATTTAACATCTAGTCCACCTGAAAAACTAAATACACTTCTGTCTGTATACGTAGTATGAGTTTCCGGATTGTAATCAATTGACAGCTCGATTCCATCAATACTATGTTCTACTAACACTCCATCTTCTAATTCAGAATAAGTTAAATCTCCAACTATTGTATAACTATAAGGTAAATCCCCATTAAAACTAATATCAGACTCATCAAGACCAAACACAATCTTATTTTGAACAGACTGAATTGAAAAATTATTCTGCCAAGTTCCAGATTCAATCTGCCATAACTTATTGTCTTTTAATATCAAATCAGAACCAACTACAATAGAACTTCCTTGAAGCCTCTCATTTACAGGTTCTATAGCTCCATAAGAAACATGTCCTAAAACAATGAATAATAATAGTAAGGTGTATGTATACAGTTTCATTTATTTTAATTTATTAATCAGATCATAATTAACGTACTTGTTATTAAGAGTTACTACTTTATTCGTAATTTTAACATACTTATCTAAAGAAAATAAATCATTAGCTATACTTGGTCTTGTATTTAAATTTTGATAATCTAATTGTGTAACTACTTGTACCATACCCTCTCCTAAATCAACTTGTTTTGAATAATATGAGCGGACAGTTCTCATCAAATTATTCTCTGAATACAAAATCTCCATTTTTGATACTAAACCATTTTTAAAAGAGTATTCGTATCCTTTAGGAATAACTTTAATACGCTCAAAAACAATAGAAACTGAATCAATATCAAAATTTATTGGCAGCATGTTAAGATTTTTTCTATTTTCTATAGAAATAACTTCTGATCTTGTATTAACTCTTAAAATGTATTCACTATTAGCAATAACTAAATTGCCCATTTCCTCCTGATAAAAATTTGAATTATTCCTAATAATTTTACCTTTATTACTTTTATAAGGAGTATCAAAATTTTGTGGATTAACAAACATGCTATATTTCACATCCATGGAAAAGTTTGGTAAATTTTTAAAGTTTAAAATGCTAGTTTTCAATTTAGTCAATCCATCTTGAAATACATCCTCATCTCTTTGAAAAGAAAACAAAATAAATGTTCCAAGAATAAATGTGAGCCACAACTTATATTTTCTAAAATTAATCATTGTTAATAATTTTAATTCCAGCTCGGTTTTCTTGAACTGTTACTTTACCTCTTTCCGTTTCCTGAATTATTCGAACCAAACTACCTTCTTCATCATATTGGTAAAATGTTGCAAAATTACGACTATCAAGTGTTGCCCATAATCTTAATGAAATCGGATCAATTACATAAGATACCATTTCACTATTGAACGGTTGAAGTCTTACATCATCAAAATAAACGTCATTAATTGGTGCATTAAACTCAATTGGTACTCCAGCTTCACCAACAATAGTTTCAGCAGGTAATTCAAATATTAATTCAATTCTTTGCCAGCCATCAATTATGTTAGATCTTGTTTCTTTAATAATCGTAGAACCCGATACAATTAAATTAGCATTATAACTTATCACTTGTTCCCCTTCAATATCTTCTTTTACCCATGCAGTTAAAACATATTTTTTACTTTCAGTGGGACTTAACAAAAATGTATAAGGATTAATCATTTCTTGATTCTGAACTAAATAAGGCATAGAATGCGGTACAGTTGTATGATCAATACTATTAGATTTAATGATATCTTTAATAAGTGATCTAGTACCTGGTATTTTAAGACTATGTCTTCCTGTATGCGCAATATCAGCTATTGTACCATTTAACCTAAAATGAGGAGTAGTACAATAACCAGGGATATCATATTCTCTGTCTTCAAAACCATCATAACCAATTTCATAATATCTTGAATTCACAGCTTCTGCGGTTTTTAAAGTATTATTATAACCCAATAAAATTGAACTGTAAATATTTAAAGCATCTTTCGACTCTAAGTTGTACCCTTCTCTTTCTACGATAGTAGAAGTAGCTGCTATTATCCATTTTTGAGCTACCAATGGATCAATATTTTTAACCCAATCTGCTTGATTTCGGACCCAATACTCTACAAATTCAACTAAGGTTCCATCAATCCTAATATTTTCAGCATCTTGTAACCTATCAGTATCATAAACATAAGAAGCTAGTAAATTCCAATTCCCCCTTAATCCTTCAATGTAAGGGTTAACTTGAAGAGCTAAAACCAAACCACAGTCTGAATTAGCAGATTTACTAAGATCCTTATAACCGAAAGCTTCATCAGTATATTCTACAGCACTTACATTTAAGACATTTGAATGAACGTTGTTATTGTCATAAGGAGATGAAGCACTTATAATATTTTCTTCATTATCGCGTTCAATATTTACATTATTATCCAAAGATGTAACACTTTGAAAAGTAGAACCTAATAAATTTCTTTTTCCAGACCTTAATACTTTATAAGAATATTCTGAACCTATGTAGGTAGAAGGAATGACATCTCCAACTCTATCAACTAAAAACAATTCATTATTAGTTTCATTTTTCACAACCCAATATTTGGCATCAACAAAGTTGTTAGTAGAATTATTCTTTATTGCAATCTCATCACCCGGATTAAACAAGTCTGAAGCATTTGCAATAGCAATAACGCCATCAGTATTAAGAAGATTGGTATAAACCGCTCCCCAATTTTCAGAAGCCAACCCCATACCTTTATAAGCCCAATAAGCTGGGTAATCATATTGATAAATTGATTGTGAATTTACTCCATCTTCTTCAGCTTGTATTTCAGTAACAATTGGTACACCAGTTTTAGAATCAAACAATAAATTTTTTGATTTCTTTACACGACCTTTATCTTTTAAAACAATTTCCTCAAGTATTCCACTACTGTATACAACTTTAGTGGTTGAGGATGATTGAAATTTATTTTCCTGAGACGAACTATTAAACCAAAATGATGGTAAAAATGTTAACGGAAATGTATAATCTAATCCATAACTTTGCATTGACGTTTCAGTATAAGATTTAGAATAATTTAAATCAATAGTCATATCAATATCTTTCCCTATATATCTTTCAGATATAACACCAGTCTCATCAATAACGGGTAATTTATTAACAAGTTTACCTGTTTCAGAAGTAAAATACTTGTGTTCTAAAGAATATATCTCAACACCATCAGATCTTAATACTTTTTTTCTTTTAAATTTCCCAGCCATATCATTTATACATATAGAAGTCCCTTGAGAAAGTGTAACATTGTAAAAGTTATCTCCTCCGAAAAACGTTTCTAAAATAGACCCAGAACTTTCATCAACTAACTTACTTGTCCCTTCAATAGGTCTATCTGTATCTTTTACAATACTAGGGAAATCTTTTGATGTGTAAAATTCATAAACAGTACTTCCAGCTGATGAATTATTTATATTTTGATAAGACACATTTTCCACTTCAACTTGTGAATAAACTACTTGTGGATTTGCAAAAATACTTTCACCTAACGGCTTTTCTTGAAACTCTTCATCATTTACTCTAGAAACTACATTTAATGTATAATCTACTGGCGTTCTAAATGTATTTTCATCAGCACCTGAAGTAATAGGCTCATAAGAAGCAACACCAGAGCTTATTACATCACCAAAATTATCTTGAGCTTTATAATTATATTGAGTCCCATATTCTGAATTACTCTCCATATTTTTCACATCATCCCAATTATCATTTACTGTAATTTGCTTTACTCTATGCCCTCCACCAATTTTTTTCTTATCATTTCCTTGATACAATCGTACCCAAGATTTATTAGGCTCAAATGAGGAAGCAAACCCCCTAATTTTCATCATATTTGTGATCCCACCCAAAGTAAGCGCATTTTGTAGTTGAGAAATACCAATATTATATAAGCCTTGAAAAGAAGAATTATCTTCATCCGTTGAAGACGCATTAGAAGTTGGATCTGAATCATCTGTATTCTCAGGGAAACTTTCGATAAATCCACAATCGTAGGTGTAAGGCACACCATCTTTTCCAGTATAAATACTTCCCGCCTGAGCATTAATTGACCTAGGAAGATACTTTCTAATAAATTGCCATGATGCCTTTGAAATTTGAGAAACTCCGCTAGAGCCAATTGATGGTTCTCCTTCAATGCTAGCATATTTCATTTTAATCACACCAACATCATAGTACCCTTGATCATTAAGCGTTACATCTATATCATTGATATCAACATCAGCATAGCCGGATATAAACTCATGTTTTTCAAGGGCAGTAATCGAACCAAATGGACTAACTTTAACTAAAAATTTAAAATACATTTTTGTTTCTCCCAGGTCTTTAATATAATTTGATCTAAAACTAGATAATGCCTCAGAATAATTACTTCCCAAATGCTGATTTAATTTAACATGCAAATAATTATTCGGTTGAGTTAAACCATTTATTATATCAGCTGGAGTATCAATAAAATCATATAGGTTATTAATTATTTCAGAATCCTTTTCTCTTGAAACTCCTTTAATCATATACATTTCAGAGGGAGTTTTATCTTGTAAACCAGAATAATCATCTGACTCAACTTCAATTGATATTTCACTTCCAGATGGAAGCCTTATTTTTTTTAGCATCCAAGCCTTAGCATTATTATTTGAAAAATCCGAATCTTGATTAACATAGGGAAATTCAAAATTTCCCAATGCATCATCAAAACCAAATCCGGAGTTAGGAACTTGAGGAGAAAAAGTACCCCATCTATTAGATTGTCCTAATGAATAATTAGGATTATCCATACCTACACCATAATCAAAATTATATTTATGTAATTTTCCTCTTTGAGAGTCGCCATACGTAAAATACAAACCAAGCAGTGTTAATTTCCCATTTTGATTAGAGTCTGGATTATTATTATTTGGCACACCTTTACATAGATCATAACCATAATCAAAATGAACAGTTTTAATTGGAGCTTCACCATTTTTTTTACCTTCCTTAGTATATAAAGATATATAATCTAATTTTTTTGAAACATCAGAAACATCTATCCCACCATTTTCATCAATTACACCATGAGCGTCATACCTCTCGGAATAATGAAATTCGGCTACAAAGTTTTTAGATTCAATAGAATGAGGTAGCCATTGCTCCCTTTCTCCATACATATATAATCCCATATCATCATAATCATTTGACTTAAGTCCTTCATTATAAAACGCCTTATTCTCTTCAAATGGAAATCTCCATTTTGTTACTCCTTGTTTTGAATAATTAAACTTTGTATAACTACCAAAATCATCTTCTGTTGGACCATCCCCTGTACGATCAACATAATTTGAAGATAAATACGCAGACAATAAAAAAGAGCTAGCACTACTAGGAACTTTTTTCTTAACATACATATTATTATCTCCCCTCCTATTCTCAGTCGAGTTATCAATACCTGGAGAATATGTAACCAAACCTGTCAAATGGTCTTTAGTTAACGGTGGATTCATACTAGACGTTTTATCCGACACATTAAAAGTTACTTCTGAGGAAGATTTATTTACTACTGGTATACCGTAAACATATCTCGAGCCATCTCCTTTTAAAACAGACATTTCACTTAAATGATGAGCTTTAGCGTTATTACCATTATTAACACTCCCTTGTCTAGGAATAGTTTCATTTACATTATACTCATCATTTACAGAAAGTGTATAATCATTAAGCGAATAAGATTCAATTAAGTTAGATAAACCAAATGAAGATGCCTCCTCTGATGTTAAGTATTCAATAGATGTGTTTCTTAAATCACGACTTTCTTTTAAATGAGAGATTGAACTAAAGTCAATTGATTCGAAAACTAAATTTGGAATCATAGACAAATTAGTTACATCTAAACTCATTTTTGACACGAAACTATTTAAACCTTTGTGAACGACTCCATCCCTAGCTAGTCCTTGTCTATATGCTTCATCCTTACCTAAGGAAGTGTAAAATTCACTATTAGAAGATGATCTGTTTCCAAACTTTTTAAAAAATGCATGCTCATAAGTTGATGACGGGTTGTTATTCGCTACAAACTCATTATCAGAAAAATTATCATCAATCCATTTTCCAGTTTCCACAGACCCGGTCGTGTTATTCACATTAAATCCTGCTTGAATGTTTAATGGTGGACTTCCAACAGCTACTTCTCCAGAATATGATCCTCCATTAGTTTCATTAATCTTATTTGCTTGTGAAAGAGCTAACACATCTGACCTAAATAATCGAGAACTAAATCCAACTCCTTGAGCTGTCGCATTAAAAATATCAAACGTGTGATTAACCACCGGTAAATATGCAATATTTTCATTTGGTATAACTCTTCCTTCAATATTATAATCTAACAAATAATTTTCAGATACATTATGATTTTGTTCATACATATAACCATATCCTTTTGCTTGTTGTGTACTTTCATTTAAGCAAGATAAACTTTTAGAATAAACACCCTTACCTTGAAAAGCTGTGCCAGGCAGGGCCCAACCTAAATCAAAATCCATATTTGACATAGTAGAATTTGTCTCAAATGCAATACTAGGAGTATAAGAAACAGTAGAAATAGGAAAACTCCCGGATACACCAACACCGCCATTTGCACCTTTCCTACTACCACCTAAAGCAAAACTTTTATTTATACTACTAATACCTTGAAAAGTATTCATTGTAAACCCAATTCCTATTTTCGCAACTAAACCAAAATTACCTCTTCCTAATCCAGATGACAAATTAGCCGATGGAGAAATTGAAAAGCCAGATTGAGAACTAGAAATTAACGATAATCCTAAATTTGCGCCTATTCCACCATGAAATTTACCTAAGCTACCAGAAAGTGATCCAGATCCAGAAATGTCTGATTCTATATCTACACCATATCCCATATAGTTATTAAAAGTAATTCCAATACTTGAATTCGCATCCACATTATAACTAGCTGAAGGTGAATCATAACCAATCACTTCAACACCTGATCCAATGGACATTAGTGTATTCTCTACAGGTCTTATATTCATAGTAGTTTCAATCTCATCCCCATTAAAGTCATCAGGCAATCCCTTTTTGATTCGATTCATTGAACCAACATTTAAACTCCAACCTAAACCAACCATTGATGCTTCTTGCTCCATAGATACTCCACCATGATAAGCGATATTAATTGGATAACCATCCACATCCATCAACGGTATATTGTAAGTAAAATCACCTGTTGCTAAGTTTACCATTTCAGAAGTTGATGCAGGCTCAAAACTTGCTTGATTTATGTCAATAGGACCAGAAGTTAGACCATATGAAACCACTGGGTAAACAATATCTCCAACTAATGAAAGTACCATGTACACAGCAATTACTTTTGTATAAAAAGAATTTCTTATTCTTTGTAACATAATTTTATATTTTTATTTACCGTTATATTTACGGTTACAGTATTCGATTAATTCTTTTGTTACATCTATGCCTTCTTCAGCATACATAATATTTCCATTACCAGAAGTGCCGAAAATTATTGAGTAATTGTTTTCTCTTCCAAATTCTTTAATATAAGTATTCAATTTGTCCCAAATTTTCAAATTGTATTTATTATTAAGATTAACCAATTCTTCATCAATGTGTTTCTGTACATTTTGGATTCTATCATAACTTATATGGTAATCATTAATTTCTGAATCAGTATTTTCTTTCCTTTTTAATAAATCTTCCTTTTCCTTAAAAGTTGAAACCATTTTTTCTACTTCTAGATCTTTATCTTTTTTATACGCCAAATACTCTTCATTCAACTCTTTTTGGTAATCAAATTCTTTATGAAGCTCACCATTAATAATATAAACTTGCTTTATTTTAGACGTGCCATTGAAGAAATTGAAAAGAATATAGAATATAACCCCTACAATTAAAACTGTATTTAATACTGAAATTTTTTTCATCATATTTTAATTCTTATAAACTCTTCTTCACCTTTTATATTTGTCACTTTCAAAATGTAAAACTTTCCGCTTAGACTAGAATCAAAAACCATTTTATAACGATTATCAGCATTTTTTTTATTTGACTCAATCACATTTAACATTTCACCTAATGAATAAAGACTAGCAGAAACTTCTTCACCCAATGGGTCTAATAAAGTATAAATCAAACCTGAAGAGTTATATTCTCCATTATATTGGAAATAAAATTCATTATTAACAACTTCATAATAATCACCATAAACTTGCTTTTGAGTTTTAGCAACATAATAATTGTGCTGTAGTTCAAGTTCAGCACAAAATGAGGTTATTGTTTTATTATAATATGGTTTGTGATATTGAAAAGCTCTCACATAATTTGAGATTTGATTCATATTCGAATTTGAATAAAAAGGTAAAGAAGAATTCACTTCATATAGTTGAACTCCTCCTGAGTTTTGATGTATTCTATAACTTTGATCTAACTCTTGTGGTGAAGTAATTCCAAAACCAATATTAGTGCCTGTTATAAAATTAATTGGAAAACCGACCCAATTAATATTCCAAAGAGAAACAGATGCATTTCCATTTGGAGCCGTACTGCTCGAAGGAACCAATTCCATTCTTTGATACTTAAATGGTTCTTGTTGTAATGAGTAGTTTGAATATGTTTTTAATTTACTTTCAAATTGAATCCAATTATCATTAATTGTCGGGTCAACTGTTTCGTATTCAGAATATGACTTTCCTGAATTACTAACTGATGTAGTTGTTAAACTGTTTAAATTGGCAGTTGTTGATACCGTATTATTAGATGTTATCCATTCTACAACATGACCGATTGCTATTTGCTCATTAGAATTATGAGGTACTGACAATCCAAAAAAGGTAGTATTCCAACTTATATTTAATGAATATATTCCAATCTCTACACCTTCAAAGTCATATGACATCCCTGGAACAACTTGAGTTGGAACAATCCCCCCCCCATTTAAGGGAGTTAAAATTACTTCCAAATCGCTCAAACCAAAATACCATGGATAATAAGTTAAATGCACATTTAAATCACCTTCAAGTTCCCCACATTCTGGATAAGTTATTTCTATAAGTGGTTTAGACTGTTGAAACCAAATAGGAAATAATGGTAAAAACTGCACTTCACTCTGAAATAATAAATTCATCTTTAAACCTCCATGAAAGTTTTCATACACTGGTTTCCTTGAAACTTCATTGCTCTCTTGATAAAGAACAAATTCATTTTTTTCTCTTATCAAAAGAAATTCATCATTATCATTTAAAGAATGTAAATCAGAACTTAGAACACCATTGGTAATTATTTTATATTCTGTAGAATTAATTACTTTTATACCAAAAATGACATCTAATGTATCTGATATAATTGAATCATTGGATAAATTAAATCCAAATACACCTTTATTAATATTCTTCAACTTAAATGCAATTCCTCCACTTTCATTCTCAGGAATATTTAAAAAAAGTAAACCTTTTCCTTCAAGTTGATTAATATCGTTTTTTGATAAATAATTATTCTCCTCTTTTATATTAGTTTCATATCCTAATTTAAACTCTGGTGAAACAATAATTGAGTTTTGATAAATTTCGCTTCCACTATTGTCAAATACACTAACATAATAACGTCCTGAATTTAAATTAGAAAACTCATGCGTTAATGCATTTATTTTACCCTGAAAAAATTGTAAACTATCAATAAATAAAGTTGAATCGATACTCTGTAAGGAATCATTCAAACCTTGCCACATTACATCTAAACTACTGATTGGAGCATGACTAATTAAATAGGTATAAGGTAGATTACCCCCAGGTGCATCAACTGAAATACTTCCTTCATTTGTTGATTCATTAAACTCCGCAGTTAATCGATTATTAATTTCAAAACTCAATTCAAAAACTGGTCGTTTCTCTGGCACACCTCCGTCATAACTATAGTACGACAAAAATGAACTTCTATTAGCTCCATAATTTTGCAAGCTTAATTCAACTCCAAAATTTTCGTTGGGGTTTTGCTGCCAATATTCTACATAATTAAGTAAATCAAATTCATCATCTCTAATTACCAATCCATGAGGAATAGTTTCATCTATTATTAATTGATCAGTTATACTGATAGATGGCTTTGTATTCCAAGTTACAGTTGATTCATTCCATTCTGAAGACACTCGTGATAAATAACCTGCATTAGTTACACTAGATCTTTGTCTTAAATGACCTCTTGAATTTGATGTTAAAGATAAATTAGCAGATGTAAAAGATAATTGATCATCAAAATCAACTTTATATTTTAAAAGAGAAGCACTATTTAAATATTTTTTAGCATTATCTTCTGCTATAAATTCCTTAGAATTTTTATAATTCCTTTTCCCTTTGTTAGATTGATAATTATAAGTCACTAAAGCATCTTCATTATACTTTTTGCTCAAATCCTTATCCACATTGGAATCATGAAATTGTACTGTAGTTGTTTCACCTTCTTTTGCTACGAATACATATTGATAACCGACAGCATTGTAATCATCCTTAACTTCAACTAAATATAAACCATTAGATAAATTAGATTGATTAATAGCAGACATGTCAGTTCCAGTTGAAATTAAGGAAACTTGACCCATATCATACTTATACCATGTGAATTCGCTATAAATTTGAGAACCACCAGAAACAGATACTTCAATCTCTCCATCATCCGATAAGGAAGAAGTATGTGTAACTACAATTGATAATTCGATTGGCATAACATAAGACACTTCTAATTTAGGACGCAAAGAGCTGTTGTCAGCATTTGCTCCATGGTAACTAATACCAAGACCAGTTGAACCAATCCCTTTCTCATTCTTTAACCTAACTCTAATACCATTATTACTTGCTGGAAAAGAGACAATGTTTTGAATATGTTTTTTCACATCAAACTCATGAATACTACTTGATTGGGTTGTAGAATTTGGAAAAGATAATTTATCTGATTGATAAACCTTAGGTTGATTATTCCATGTTAACGTTGTTCTATCCCAATTTTCACTTACTTTTTCGATAATAACAGGATTATTAGTGTTGCTAACTTTTTTTGGACTTAACACTAACCTTGCTTCTACAACGATTGCATTTACAGGAACTTGAGATAAATCAAATTCTAAAAGCGAACGGAAAAGAATAGAGTTCTTTTGTGATTTCTTCTGAAACACACTGATTGTTTTTTGGTTTTTAAAGTTTTTATTCTTTAAAACACCACTTCCAATCATTGCATCTGCTCCATTTACGTTAGTTGTAGTATAGAACTCTTCTTCAATGAGTTGTGAAAATGAGCTAAAACTTAAAACAATACTTAAAAAGAGTGTACTAATTTTAATTAGTTGCATAAATAAAATGTTTTGAAATACTAGTTGTTACTGCTCCATTAAAATCCTTAACTACAAATAAAATTGTGTAGTCAACATTCTTTTCGAGCTTTCCTAAACCAACAGTAGAATGCCAATTAGCATCTAACAAATTGGAATTTAACAAGTCTAATTTTGAAAACAATTCTTTATATAACACAACATTATCGTCAGACGTCAATATTTCAATATTAATTCCATCAAATGAAATAGTATCTGTTACATCAAAATCTAAATATAACTCACCAAATTCTAAAGAATTAAACATCAATGAATCCATTTCATCTAAAAGAATTGGATCAGTCATTGAATAACTTAAATCGGTTGAATCTGTTTGAGAATACGATAACACGCTCACAAACACAGATAATGTTAGCAAAATTCTTTTCATAGTTCGTAATTTATGATGCAAACATACTATAAAATTTAATATACAAATAAAAAATCATAAATTAATTTCAGAAAAAACATTTAGAATATTGGGTTTTGTATATAATTAGACCATACTTCAAAGTAGTTGATTTATGTGTACGGCTTTATTAAGGTTTATGGTGTATAATTTTGCCACCTCAGAAATATACACTATATTATAGCTTATGAAGGTAAAATATATACGAGTCTCAACTATTGAACAAAATGAAGCTAGACAAAAAACTAACTCGCAAGAGTTTGATAGCATCTATGTTGAAAAAGTAAGTGGATCTCTTTCTTTTTTTGAAAGAAAAGTTGCAAAACAATTAATAGGTGAAATTGAAAAAGGAAACATAAATGAAATTCACATTTCGTCAATTGATAGATTAGGTCGTGACATTCTTGATATACTAAAAGTAGTTAAATACCTAAGTGATAATCAGATTAATCTTTACGCAGAGAACATTGGTATGCATTCATTGGTAAAAGGTAAAGAAAATGCTAGTTTTAAAATGATAATTAGTGTTTTGGGAAATGTTGCCGAGATGGAACGTTTGAATATGTTAGAAAGACAAAAAGAAGGAATCCAAATTGCAAAGGCCTCTGGTAAATATAAAGGAAGACTTCACGGTACAAAAATGAGTGATAACGATTTTCTAATAAAATATAAGAAAGTGAAAAAGGAACTTGAAAATGGTGAAAGCCTTAGACGTGCTGCATTAATTGGTGGTGTTTCATTAGGAACCGCCCAAAAAGTTAAAAGACTAATTTAAACTAAATTCATATCGCTTATTTTTGTGAGTAAATTTTCTAATAACTTTTTTTGATTCATCTTCACAAACAAATTCAGTTTCGAAAATATCATTATCTACCATCTGTTTATAAAGACCTTTTGTTTTTGTAGTTAACTCGAATTCAACTAAAGCCTCATCTATACGTTTTAATTTTTTTTCAGGAAGACTATCACTATGATTTATCCAATGCAATTTTGATATAATGTCAATTAGGCTTCTAATTAATAAATTTTGAAACGAAACATAATTGTATATATAAGAGTTCATTTCCTGAATATACTGATAATAACATAGAATTCCTAATTATATCCAGTCTTTTATTCAGCAATTACTTATTTAAGTATCTATATTTCATCTGTTTAATTTAATATATAAAATATGAAGTATATTAAAAAAAGAAAATGCTATTACACCAAATCTAAAATATTAGACATTGAGACCTTAAACAAAATGATAGTTGAAGAAATGCTCGCTAGAGGGTTCACACCTTATGATGAATTTTGTAAAAAAATGAATCATCATATTTATTTTGATAACAACCCTTTATCAGTCTTGTATGATGAAGTAATTACAGTTGATTTGCAACTAAAAATCTATAACTTTAATACCGATACTTTTGATGATTATATATATAGTGCTATTGTAAATAAAAAAGGGTTTGATTGCCAGCATAATTTACCAAATAAATATACATTATTAGTAAAAATTATTTCTGATATCATTTATAATAGTTCAATTTTAAATCTGATTAGAATTGAACTTATGAGTTAAAGAAAAAAGTTTTCCGTTTATAATATTGATTATTCAAATGATTAATCTGTATCTAACCTTGTTCATTATCAAACTTAAATGGACTAATTCGGCCCATAACTTTAAAAGATAAACTCAATAATTAAATTAACATTTTGTTTATCGCAAAAACTTGTCTATTCTTATATTATAAAGTTAATAAAAAAAGAAAAAATATGGACTTATTTAATCAGAATCTAAATGTTAGAGAATTTAAAAAGTATTATCTTAATGGTGGCGAAGTTTGGTTTATGTCAAATTTCATTTCAGAAACTAAGGCTAATAGTTATTTTATGTCGTTGCAAGAAACCATTAAATGGCAGCAAGAAAAAGTACGAGTATATGGAAAAACATATCCAATACCTAGGAAAACTGCATGGCACGGTGATAAAGGAGTTAAATATAAGTATTCAGGAATAAAATGTGATTCAGAGCCTTGGACAAAAGAATTACTAGAAATAAAAGAGTCGATAGATCATTTAGTGTGCAAGCAAGACTTTAATAGTGTTCTTTTAAATTTATACAGGAATGGTAATGACAAGGTAGGCTGGCATGCAGACAATGAAAAAGGTTTAGGTAAAAATCCAATTATTGCTTCAGTTAGTCTTGGTGCTGAACGAAGATTTGATTTAAAACACAAAGATCACCCAACCGAAAAATTGCAACTTTCGCTACCTAGTGGTTCTTTAGTAATTATGTCCGGTGAACTACAGGATAATTGGCTACATCAAATTCCTGTTCAAAAAAAAGTAAAAGAACCTCGAATAAATTTAACTTTTAGAAAAATCATTAAGTAATGAGGATTTGAATAATCTATATCTAACCAGTGTTCATTACCAACCATAAATGGACTATTTCGACCCAAACTTATCAAAAATAAACTAAAATTTTGTTTATCGCAAAAACTTGTCTATTCTTGAATTATAAAGCGATACGACTAGCTTTTAACTTAATTAGTTAAATGAAAAAAACAATAACAACAAACGATTTTTTTGACATAGATAA
>Ga0209396_1001442_pt1 | contig 26408 bp, 18 predicted proteins | sample GOMGulsemesocosm_6_FD_184638 | JGI IMG/M metagenome (GOLD analysis project Ga0209396, IMG submission 184638) | Methane-oxidizing microbial communities from mesocosms in the Gulf of Mexico - GOM8C Gulf of Mexico (SPAdes) (version 2) | ecosystem: Environmental > Aquatic > Marine > Cold seeps... | reverse complement strand
GTTCAATGGCTTTAATTTCTATGCGCCAAATGTTAGATCACGCTGCAGAATACGGATACGGTATTCCCGCTTTTAACGTTAACAACTTAGAACAAGTTAGAGCAATAATGATCGCCGCAGATAAAACTAATAGTCCGGTAATTCTTCAAGGCTCTGCAGGCGCTCGTAAATACGCTGGTGCTCCTTTTTTACGCCATTTAATTTTAGCGGCAATTGAAGAGTTCCCACATATTCCAGTTGTAATGCATCAAGATCACGGTACTTCTCCAAGCGTATGTCAGCGTTCAATTCAAATGGGTTTTTCATCTGTAATGATGGACGGTTCATTAATGTCTGACGGTAAAACACCTTCAAGCTACGAATACAATGTTGACGTTACTCGTCGTACCGTTGAAATGGCACATGCTTGTGGTGTTTCAGTTGAAGGCGAATTAGGTTGTTTAGGTTCGTTAGAAACCGGTGAAGCCGCTGAAGAAGACGGTGTTGGCGCGGCAGGTAAATTAACATTAGAGCAAATGTTAACAGACCCTGAAGAAGCGGCTGATTTCGTTAAGAAAACACAAGTCGATGCTTTAGCTATTGCTTGTGGTACTTCACACGGTGCTTATAAATTTACTCGACCTCCAACGGGTGATATTTTAGCAATTGACCGTATTAAAGCTATTCATGCTCGTATCCCGAATACACATTTAGTTATGCACGGTTCATCTTCAGTACCACAAGAATGGCTAGCTGTTATTAATGAATTTGGCGGTAAAATCCCTGAAACTTACGGAGTTCCAGTAGAGCAAATCTGTGAAGGCATTAAACACGGTGTGCGTAAAATCAACATAGATACCGATTTACGCTTAGCTTCAACGGGTGCAACACGTCGCTTCCTAGCGCAAAACCCAAGTGAATTTGACCCACGTAAATTTTTAGCAGAAACCACTAAAGCGATGACAGACATCTGTATCAATCGTTATGATGCCTTTGGTACATCAGGTAATGCAGACAAAATTAAACCTATCTCTTTAGATAATATGTTTGATTTATACAACAGCGGTGAGCTTGCTGCTGTTGTAAAATAGAAAGCAGAAATACATTTTTTATCAAAAGGGCTTAGGCCCTTTTTTTATATGTCTTTTTTATGAAAATTGAATAATATTATTAGGTATTATTCTGCAAATTAATTATAATCACCCGCAATTTTCAAAAGAGTATAAAAAATGGACAATGTAATTAATTGGTTTACTGATAACCAGCCTATGCTAATAGCAACGTTATTCAAATTTGTTATCGCGGTATTTATATTTATTATCGGTAAATTTCTCGCAAAACTAATCCGCTCAGCAACGAAAAAAGTACTCATCCATAAAAAATTCGATGATACTGTGATTTCCTTTATTGCTAGCCTTGTTTATGGCTTAGTAGTAATCGTTGCCTTTATTGCTGCAATTTCCCACTTAGGCTTTAATACAACTTCGCTAGTAGCGATTGTCGGTGCAGCCGGTCTTGCTATCGGCTTGGCTTTACAGGGCTCATTATCAAATTTTGCTTCAGGTATATTGTTAATTTCATTAAAGCCTTTTAAAGCAGGTGATTTTGTTGAAATTGCAGGCACCGCAGGTGTTGTTGAAGAAGTTCATGTATTTTCAACGCAGTTAAGAACAGGTGATAACAAAACCGTTATTATTCCAAATGGTGGCATCACTAATGGAACTATCACTAACTATTCAGCTAAACCGACGCGAAGAATAGATTTAGTTATAGGTGTTGGTTATAACGCAGATTTAAAACAAACAAAACAAATACTAAATGATGTGGTTAGCAGTCATGCTTTAGTACTAAAAGAACAAGCTATCACCATTGGTGTTAGTGAATTAGCCGATAGTTCGGTAAACTTTGTCGTTCGTCCATGGGTAAAAACATCAGATTATTGGCCTGTGTATTTTGATTTATTAGAAGCAATTAAAATAGAATTAGACAAATCTGGTATTGAAATTCCATTCCCACAACTTTCTGTACATGTTAATCAAGAGAACTCAAATGAACAATAAATTAGCAATCGCTGCCCTTTTTGGCGGCTTATCACTTAATGCCTTTGCTGAAGAAGCTGAAGCCCCTAAAGATCCATTAACAATGTCAGCAGAATTAGGCGCATTATTTAAATCTGGTGATACTAAAAGTACCGATATTAAAGCGGGCTTTGATGCAGATTATGAAAAAGATTTATGGCGTAGTGCCTTACGTTTCGATTTACTTGCACGTAAAACTGAAATTGAAGATGAAAATGGTGAGGAACACTCTGAAACTACCGACCAACAATGGAAGTTAGTACTGCAAACCAACTATACAATAAATACAGAACGTTCAAACTACGTATACGGCAACGTTTCATATGATGATAATCGCTTTGGTGGTTTCGAAAGCCAAAGTTCTGTTTCTGCTGGTTGGGGTCGTCGCTGGTTTGAAAGTAAAACAGGTTCTTTCGATGCTGATATTGGTCCGGGTTATAAAAGTGATGTCGCTCGTTCTGAAGATGCAAATGGCAACGAACTTACTGAAAGACAAGGTGCTTTCATTATTCAAGCCCAAGCACTATACATTCGCAACCTAAATGAACACGTTGAATTTAGACAATTATTTGTCGCAAAATACGCAACACAAAGTGATGAAAATAGTAACTATCAAGCAGAAAGCTCTTTAACCACTAAGTTAATTTCAACACTACAATTAAAGTTTAGCTTTAAAATTGATCACAATACTGAAGTTGAAGACGGTAAAGAAAATACTAATACCCAAACAGGTATCACTTTAGTTTATAGCTTCTAATTATCATTACCTTTACTTAGTTTAATTAAGCTGAGTATGACCTAGCCTACGAGCGTTTATTTAATTATCGTAGGCTAGATTTACTATCTACTTAAATTGATAAGTAACCGAAAGATAGTACTGGTTTTCATCTTCAACTAAATCAGTAAAAGTATTTTTATCTTCATACCATGAAAACCCAGCCTGCAAAGTTAAACCATCAAGCAATGGCGTCATGTTTTCTGCCATAGATACATTCATCTCAACACCATAAGCGGCAAGAGAGTCATTATCGTCAGCTTCATGCTGCAAGTAAAACAATGTAAAACCTTCTACCTCTACTTCAACATTATGCTGTTTAAAATGAAAGCCTGTCTGCCATGCAAGTGGCACTCTTGGGTCTACTTTATGGCTCGTTAATACTTGGCTCGTTGTTGTTGCTAATTGCCCACCATGAGTCAGTAATGAATAAAATGGAGTGTCATCATCAACTTGACTGTCTTGATAACTGTATTGTAATGCGTAATTTTCAATACTTACAAAAGCGCCTACCCCAACATCATTTCTTTGCCATTGGTATTTTTCTTGTTGCGAGCTTTCATAGTCAATAAGTGCGGCATTTAGTGAAAAACCATAATTAATTCTGCCTATATTATGATTAAAAGCATATTGGCCTTGTACGCGATAATGATTAATTTCATCTTGGGCTTGAGTTAATAAGCTTTTAGAGAAATATTCAATGTCATCATTGCCTGCACCCAGTTGAACCTTGAACTTGCTAGTGTCTGAGATTGTGAATGTTTTTGCCAGATCAATATTAAATAATTGGTTTTCGCGTTTGAAGGAATCATTTTCATATTTACTATCAATAAATTCAGCAAACCACTCGATGTTTTGCCAATTACTCTTAATAGAAACCGCGCCATGATCTTGTTGGTCGCCACTGGTAATCGCAGCTTGCCAACGTAAACGCCCTAATGGGTCACCACCACGAATAACAATATCAAGACCATTATCATCATCACTCATGTAGCCAGTAGTCAATGTCATGACCCCTGTTTGTGGGCCAATACCGTAATCTTTTGTCGGTAAATCACTTGCTAAGTTTACCTCTGGTACCAGCTTATCAAGCGTTAGCAGTTCATAGTTACCTGACGGCAGCTTTTGCTCTGCAATATTTTCATTAAGACTTTGGCTATAAGTATCTTGCCCTTGGCTAGTAGTGGATAAGTAAATTAACTGGTCATTAACGGTAAAGGCATTTGTCGCAAGTTTGTCCCCTTGGGTAAGTTGCTGCCAAGATTTGGTCTCAGGTTGTAAACGATAAACATCAATTGCAACGTTGTTTTTAACACCCATACTCACTTCTTGAGTGCTATTATTATGGCTTTGTGAAAAATATAAGCCGTCTGTTTCCCAACGCAAATGAGAGGTATAATTTCCTGTTAAAGGTAAATTGACGACCTGCCATTTTTGGGTTGTTAATTGGTAAAAGTGTATTTGCCAATGCTTTTCATGAATAGCCATTAACGCAAGTGTTTTACCATCCGGGCTTAATGTTAAATTGTCCATTGGCTGGTTCAACCTTTTGCTATCAATAGATTGATAAGTACCGTCAGCAAGAGAAATTTTTATCAGTTGATTAAAGCCTGCAAAGTGCGAGGTCGCAATTACTGATTGTTTATCCGGTGTAAGTGCAAAGTCATGAAGGCGTAAAGCGTGTGTTATTTTTTCAACTTTACCCGTCGATAATTCAACCTTAGCTAACTCAAAACCTAGTTCTTGATTGTCTTGTAACTGAGATTGTAATACCAAGGCATGGTCACCATCTAACCAACGAGCATGTCGCCATTGCGCTTTTTTCGACGGTTGAATAACTATTATAGCCTCACGATCAAATACTGCAGGCATGCTATTAACAACATCATCTTTATCAGCTTCAAGTAGTTTTTCGTTAGCTTCGATAAATTCATCTTTCGCTTTATTATTTTCTGCTAACAAGAAAGTACTGAGTGTTGTATAACCCTTTTGATCGATTTCAAGTTGCAATAACTTGTCTTGCTGTGGCGAAGGCTCACTACTGATCACTTTAAAACTGTTGTTTTGCCACAAACTTCCAGTGTTGTTAGTTAGCCGTTGTGTTTGTTTAGCTGAAACCGTTTGTTCAACGACAAACTTTTTATACAAGGTTCTTGGATTATCTAAAAATAGGCCACTAAAAGCGCTATCAAAATTACGATATTGTTTAGCGGTTGAACGCTTCCATAATTGCTGTAATTTTTCTTGACCATAGTTTGCCTGCAGCCAAAATAAAAATGCACTACCTTGATTATAGGCCATACGATTACCTTCATAGCTGCTGCTACCATTTAAGGCATCATAACTAGGCAATTGGCCTTCAGTGGCCCATTGCTGCAACATAGCTTTGATATAATCACTGTTTACTCGCCCTTGCTCAGTATATTCAGTTTCAATTACTGTGGCGTACCCTTCAGTTATCCAACGAGGGTAGCGAGAGAAATTAAATATGTCAGAGTCAAGTAAGCTGGAATCTAAGGCTGATCGCCAACTACGACTTGGCTGAGACATATGAATTTTATGAGTAAGCTCATGACTTATCACTAAATCAAGCCAATCGTTATATGAGCCAAGCGCTTCTTCAGATCGAGGTGAACTTGAAAATATTTTAACTATTTTCCCTGCGGTTAAGGGAAGGGCGTAACCATTCGCTTGGTGAAAATCATCTCCAATTAAAAAATCTAATTTATCGTTTTGCTCAAAACCAACCCTGCCACTAACATCAGCATAAATAGGTTCAAATTTACTCGCCACTTGTTGTGCAAATGCTTGGTAGTCTTTATGGAAATGAATGCGTGCATGTTCGGTTTCAATAGTCTGTAATGAATCTTCTGCTTGAACTTGCGGAGAAAAAAATGATGATATTAAGGTGCCACCTAATGTAGCTAAAAGTGCGAGAGTTATTTTATTCATTAAAGTTTATTCTTCCTTTATTTTCTAAGTAACTGTTTATCAGCAATAAAGAGTTAGTCTTTCTTTTAACAATTTTATTACAAAGAAAATAAAATATTGTTTATAAATTGTTAGTAATACGTATGAAAAGGTAAGTTCAACTGGAAACGATAAGCATCACGACATAGCTTACGTCCTGTACGTCGCCGCTCATTGCCGTCCATGGCACCACGACATACGGTACGTCCTGACCGTCGTCGTTCATTGCCATCCATGGCACCACGACATACGGTACGTCCTGTACGTAAAAAGCCGCTTTGAGTAAGCGGCTTTGAATCTTATTTAGAATAAATATTCTAAGCTAGTACTAGAAATCGTAACGAGCTGTAAATAAGAAACTACGTGCGGACTGATAACTTGTAGCATTACCATAGTTAGGGTTGTTCGAGCCAATAGTTTTATCAAATTCAGTCATATCGTTGTAACTTGACGCTGTATCTGCATCAAGTAAATTAAATACTTTAGCTGATAATCTAACTTGCCCAGCTTCACCAAGGTCAATGTTGTAGTTAACACTCATATCAATACTAGTGATCCACTTGCCATGACCGCCAGCACCACGAGCTGAAGGTTGTCCGTCAGCGTAGAAGTTATTACGATCCCAATCATCACACCAAGTAATATTCTTATCTGCTGCACATGAATCAACATCTTTAGGATGATAACCTAGAATATTACGGGCACGACCTTCTTGAGCTAATAAAACTAAACCAACATTCAAATTTTCAGTAATGTCATAAGTACCAAATACTTTAAATTTATGTGGAATATCGTTTGAAGTTCTGCCGTATGAATGGTCGGTAAATTCAGGGCTATCAAATGAACCAGACCAACCTGGATCAGCTTGTGAATGTGTTCCACTCACTAAACCTTCAGTATTACCTTCTGATTTCGAATAGGTATAAGAAGCTTGTAAAGAAGAGTTATCCGTTGGTTTACCTTCTAAAGTAAACTCAATTGCTTGATACGTTCTTTCTGCTTCTGGTAAACCGATATAATCGGCAGACCAAGTGACACCTTCACCACTGCTTATAGCACCATCACCATCTTGGTCATATGATAAATGGGCTGAAGAGCCAGGATTAATTACAAAGCCTACCCATGAACCACTAATATCCCAGTTAGGATCTAATTTAGCCGCTTCGTCAGGGTTTTCGTCCATCCATTTAGTTAACACATATTTCATGTTGGTATCTTCAATGGACGACTTAAGGTCTTGATAAACATATCGAGCACCAACAATCCAGTTTTCATTTAACTCATGAGTAATAGCAACAGAAATTTCATCGCTGTACATAGGGTCAAGATCTGCATCCACTAAAGTTTCATGCGGTTGAGTAAACGTACCATCGCCATAGTTAAGTAAGTACATTGATTCCGGATTTGTTGGTAAACCGTCGGCACCAATTTCATCAAATGTAGCGTAATCATACTGGTTAGTCTCACCTAATGTCATTCGAACACTGGTATTAGGAGAAATTGGCATGAAGTAACGACCATAGTTGACTGATACCTTAGTCGTTCCATTGCCATTAACGTCCCAAATTGCGCCTAAACGTGGTGCCCACTGGTTATCCATATCAGCATATGTATCCCCTTCACCTGTATCTGACTCGAATGCACTATTACGTATACCAATATTTAATGTTACCTCATCCGTTATATTCCAGGTATCTTGAATATAAATAGCGGTATTGGTTGATTCAGCACTACCAACACGATCGTATTTACGAGCTCGGAAATAGTCATCACCCGCAGAAACTCCGGTAATTGGTCCTTGGCCGATGTCTGCTCTATTGTCATTAAGCCAATCTAAAGTACCTTGGCTCATTACACGGTATTCATAGTTTTTACCGTCACCCGCGTAAGCGATATCATCACTGGTTTCAACGACTTCTTGGCTATAACCAAAGCGAATAGTATGATCGCCTATTTCCCAATCTAAATCTAAACGAAACTGTGTTCGTTCGTCATCTCGTAATTGCTGTTTGTAATCGCCAACCCAGTTACCAACTTTATCCCAGCTCCAGTTATCACGTCTATCCCAAACGGGTGATTGATCTGCTGTAGGGTTAATAGAGTCTGACGTCTGTTCAGTGACACCATAAATAGCACTGATAGTAATTTCATCAGTAATAACACCTGAATAATTTACTGACCACATTGCCCCACCCCATGTAGACTCATTTGGAGCTGAAAATTTATCATCACCTGTTGAACGTGTTGAGCGAGACTGCTCCCATTCATTATTTAATGCCGTAATACCAATGTTATGTTCATCAGTAATAAGCCAATCAACTTTAGCTAACCAATAATCGGCTTGCCTATTATTTTTGGTATATTGTCTAGTTTCAATGGTGTTTGCGTTAGCATATTCACTTTTTATATCTTGAGGATTAAAGATACCGTAGAAAAATATAGTATCTTCGATGATGGCACCACTAGCATAAACATTGTAGCGAGTTTCTTCGTAACTGTTATCACCATTATTACTTATCATGATTGGGTCAAATGGATAGTTACCATCATCGTCTGACTGTAAACTGTAACCCCAAGTATCTGGCGATTGAGACGCCATACCGCTCGGGATATAATCAACTGTCACGCCGCCGATAAACTGACCGTATTCAGCAGATACACCACCAGTCACTATATTGGTTTGTGCTATTGCTTCCCATGGAAGATCTATATTTCCAAGGCCTTTTCGTATGTCAGTTATGTTTAAACCGTTTAAGAAGAAACCATTTTCAGCAACCGATGAACCATTGAAAGAAGCGCCACGACCATAGTCAGAATTTGGATCTGCAGCTAAAGATGAGCCGGGTGCTAATAATGCGATAGAGGTGAGATCTTGCCCAACAGGTAATCTTGCTAAATCATCGCTTGTTAGTACAATCTGTGTAGTTGAACTTTCAAAATCAACCATTTGTACACTTGAACCAGTAACGCTTATTCTTTCTAAGCCTTCTTCATACATAGAAATATTGTATTTGGCTGAACTACCCGCCTTAACAACAACTTCTTGTTCTTCTACAGTTTCATAACCATTCTTTCGGAAAGTAACAGTGTATTTACCAATAGGAAGTGCCTTAAGATTGAAGTCACCTTTTTCATTTGTGCTAGTGGTACGCGTAAGACCTTTACTTTGATGCTTTATCGTAACTTGTACATTAGAAAGTGTAGAGCCAGCCGACACAATTACGTGACCAGTCATAGCACCACTTGTTTTGTCTGCTGCCATTGCAGTAGGCATTGAAAGCATTAACGCTGTACCTACCGCAAGTGCTGTTAGTGTTTTTTGTGGTTTAAAATCACGGTTTTTAAAATTCATATTATTTTCCCTTAATGGAACGTGCACTGCACGTAGATTACTGTTCAAAACAGTTTATTTTTATATTTTTGAATATATTGTATACAATATATTGACAGCGAATATATTTTACAAAATCACAACGATCATTTTACAAATGTAACAAATAAGTTTTAACAAGGAATAAAATCAATAGCTTGAATATTGTATATACAAGACCTACAAAACCGAATTTTCAATGGGTTTACACTTAATCCTCCGAATTATGAACATACGACGAAATTAGTAGATAACAAGTAATGGTTATGGAAATAGCGCGTAAATTGCCTGAATTGATAATTTTTTACATCATAATGTTAACGAATACTATGACCTTTAGAGAGGAATATGAAATTGTTGGCGATTCACTTTATGGAAGGGAGCTGACAATAAGTATAAAATCGAATGTGAAGACAACTTATTAAATACTACAAAAAACATCAGCGTAATGTGAAAACCAGTATAAGAAGAGGAAGTAATGTGGATAAGACAAAAAAAGCCTTAGCATTTTTAAATACTAAGGCTTTTGTTATTTAAAACTATGTAAGAGGAGTTTATTCCCACTCAATCGTTGCTGGTGGCTTACCAGAAATATCATAAACAACACGGGATATACCGTCAATTTCATTAATTATACGGTTCGATACTAACCCTAAAAAGTCATAAGGTAGATGTGACCAACGCGCAGTCATGAAGTCAATTGTTTCAACACAACGTAATGATACTACCCAGTCGTATTTACGCGCATCACCCATAACACCCACAGATTTCACAGGTAAGAATACGGTAAACGCTTGGCTCACTTTGGTGTATAAGTCATGGTTGTGCAATTCTTCAATAAAAATAGCATCTGCACGACGTAATAAGTCAGCATATTCTTTTTTCACTTCACCTAATATACGAACACCTAATCCAGGACCTGGGAACGGGTGACGGTAAAGCATGTCGTATGGCAAGCCAAGTTCTAAGCCGATTTTACGTACTTCATCTTTAAATAATTCACGTAATGGTTCAACTAAACCTAATTTCATGTAATCAGGTAAACCGCCAACGTTATGGTGTGACTTAATCACGTGCGCTTTGCCGGTTGCAGAGGCTGCTGATTCAATCACGTCAGGGTAGATAGTACCTTGTGCTAACCATTTAGCGTTATCAAGTTTGTTCGATTCTTCTTCGAAAACATCAATAAAGACATTACCGATAATTTTACGTTTTGCTTCTGGTTCACTTTCACCCGCTAAACGTTTTAAAAATCTATCTTCAGCTTCAATTTTTATAATATTTAAGCCGAAGTGATCACCAAACATATCCATTACTTGTTGGCCTTCGTTTAAACGAAGTAAACCATTATCAACAAATACACAGGTAAGCTTATCGCCAATCGCACGGTGTAATAACATAGCAACAACGGATGAATCTACGCCGCCTGAAAGACCTAAAATAACTTCATCGTCACCTACTTGGGCTTTCATTTTCGCAATGGCGTCATCAATAATAGATGATGAAGTCCATAGTTTTTCACACTGACAAATTTCAACGACAAAGTTTTCTAAAATACGTAAACCTTGCTTAGTGTGCGTTACTTCAGGGTGGAACTGCACGCCGTAAAATTTCTTCTCTTCGTTGGCCATTGCGCCATAAGCACAACTTGCTGTTTGTGCAACGGTGACAAAACCTTCAGGGATTGCAGAAACTTTATCGCCGTGGCTCATCCAAACGTCAAGTAATGCATTACCGTTATCGCCAATGCTGTCTTCAACATTGTTAAATAACGCAGATTTAGCAATTAACTCAACTGCAGCATAACCAAACTCTTTATGGCTAGAACTTTCAACGCCACCACCAAGTTGCTCAGCCATTGTTTGCATACCGTAACAAATACCTAAAACAGGTACGCCTGCTGTGTATACATATTCAGGTGCACGAGGAGAGTTAGCTTCTGTTACTGACTCTGGGCCACCCGCAAGAATAATACCTGTAGGATTAAAACCTTTGATTTGCTCTTCTGTTACATCCCAAGACCAAAGCTCACAGTAAACGCCAATTTCACGCACGCGACGTGCGATAAGCTGAGTGTATTGAGAACCAAAATCTAATATTAGTATGCGGTGATCATGAATGTCTTTACTCATGGTTGTTTTCCTACTTTATTTATTTATAAAATGAACAGGCTGAGTTGTTATCTCAATAAGATGTCAACTCAGCCTGCTTGAATTTTTTGTTTTCTCACATCAATAAAGACGTAAGAATAGTTGAGTTTGAAGCTAGTTAACATTATGGCAAAGAAAAGGCACGGAGTTGACGTTAGTCAATGAGTACCTCTGATGCAGCCATTATGTTAAAAAGCAATAAAATTAACTGTTCAACTAGCCCATTCGGTAATTTGGCGCTTCTTTAGTTATGGTTACGTCATGTACATGAGACTCGCCCATACCGGCTGAAGTTATTTTCATAAACTCAGGTTTAGTACGCATCGTCTCAATATCTTTAGAACCAGTTAAGCCCATAGAAGAACGTAAACCACCCATTTGTTGATGGATAATGGCAGAAACAGGACCTTTATAAGCAACACGACCTTCAATACCTTCTGGTACTAATTTGTCAGCTTCGCCTTCAGATTTTTGGAAGTAACGATCACTAGAGCCATCTTTTTGCGCCATAGCACCTAAAGAGCCCATACCACGGTATGACTTGTAGTAACGGCCTTGATAAAGTTCTACTTCACCCGGTGCTTCTTCAGTACCAGCAAACATACTGCCAACCATTACACAATGAGCACCAGCAACGAGTGCTTTAGCAATATCGCCAGAAAAACGGATGCCACCATCGGCAATAACAGGAATACCTGTACCTTTCAAACCTTCAACTGCGTTTGAAATAGCGGTTAGTTGCGGTACACCAACGCCAGTTACAATACGTGTAGTACAAATTGAACCAGGACCAATTCCGACTTTTACAGCATCAACTCCGGCATCAGCCATTGCTTTTGCACCAGCGGCGGTTGCTACATTGCCGGCAATAATTTGTAAATCTTGATATTTATTACGTGCTTCTTTCACGCGATCTAATACACCTTGCGAGTGACCATGTGACGTATCAATTAATAATACATCAACACCAGCCTCTACAAGTGCATCGATACGTTCATCTGTACCAGCGCCAACACCAACAGCAGCGCCAACACGTAAACGACCTAACTCGTCTTTACAGGCATTTGGCTTGTCTTCAGCTTTTTGGTAATCTTTAGCTGTGATCAAACCTACAAGTTTGAAAGCCTCATCGACTACTAATATTTTTTCAATGCGATTTTCATGCATCAAACCTAAGATTTCTTCTCGAGCTGCGCCTTCTTTTACCGTCACCAAGTTCTCTTTAGGTGTCATTAATGAAGATACTGATTTTGTTAAGTCTGTTTCAAAACGCAAATCACGCCCTGAGATAATACCCACTAAATTTTGGTTTTTATCAACAACTGGGAAACCTGAAAAACCTAATTCATCAGCTTTGTGCATGACTTGCTCAATAGTGAACTCAGCACTAACCGTGACTGGATCTGAAACAATACCGCTTTCATATTTCTTCACTTGAGAAACATTTTTCGCTTGTTCTTCAATAGTCATATTTTTATGAATAAAGCCTAATCCACCTTCTTGCGCTAAAGTAATAGCGAGGCGAGCTTCAGTAACTGTGTCCATGGACGCAGAAATCATAGGTACGTTTAAGTTGATTTTACGGGTTAATTTAGTTTTTAAATCAGCCGTGTGGGGTAGAACTTTCGAATGGGCAGGTACAAGTAGTACATCATCAAAAGTTAGTGCTTCTTGGGCAATTCTTAGCATCGCAACATCTCTCAAAAGGCATAGGTATGGGGAGTAATATTGCGGCAGAATTTTAACCGTTTTGCCCATCAAGAACAACCTAAATTTAATGATAAACTAAAAATAAATGTCCCTAGATAGTTTAAAGAAATATATAATACCGCTTAAAATCGCTTTAACATTTGAAAAAGTAAGTACTTTATGGCTACACAGCACATTTTACAGGTAAGTGAACTCACTAAAAAAGTAAAGTTCATGCTAGAAAGTGAACTCAATACCGTATGGTTATGTGGTGAAATATCTAATTTCATTGCTGCGAGCTCTGGCCATTGGTATTTGTCGCTTAAAGACAGTAAATCGCAAGTTCGTTGCGCGATGTTTAAAGGTAACAATAGACGTGTACGTTTAGCAGGAGGTGGTGTACCTAGAAATGGTCAGCAAGTATTAGTTCGCGCTAAAGTTTCTTTGTATGAACCCCGTGGTGACTTTCAATTAATTATTGAGCAAATGGAAGATGCTGGTGAAGGCTTGTTGCGTCAACAGTTTGAGCAACTTAAAAGCAAATTAAATGCCCAAGGCTTATTTGGTCAGCAATTCAAACAAAGCATACCTAAACACATAACAACTGTTGGCATTGTTACTTCACCAACAGGTGCTGCGGTCAAAGATATCATCTCGGTATTGCAACGTCGTAACCCGTTAATTGCTATTATTATCTACCCTGCTCTTGTACAGGGAAATAATGCTAAGCACGATATTGTGCATGCTATTGATTTGGCAAATCAACGCGATGAATGTGACGTATTAATTGTTGGTCGAGGTGGTGGTTCATTAGAAGACTTGTGGCCATTTAATGAAGAAGATGTTGTTAATGCTATTTTTCATAGCCGAATTCCTATTATCAGCGCTGTCGGCCATGAAATAGATACTACGCTAAGCGATTATGTCGCTGATTTACGGGCCCCTACGCCGTCGGCAGCGGCAGAACTTGTTTCACAAGACAGTAGTGAATTAAAAAATAAATACGCAGAATTATCAAAACGTATTGAGCATTTACTGCATCACCAGGTTAAACAAGAAACTATTGCTTTAACGACACTACAACATAGATTAGCCCAAGTACAGCCAGAGCATAAATTACAGCACTATCAACAAAAATCTGACGAGCTTCATTTACGTTTAAATAAAGCATTTACCCGTGAGGTTCAACGTTTCCATCAAGCCCCTCAAAAGCTAAATCTCGCGTTATTGCATTTCTCCCCGTTAAAACATATTAATGTGCAGCTAGATAAAGTGTCTCAACTTGATGAAAGATTACAACGAGCAATGCAATACTTAATCAATTCAAAAAGCGAACACTTTGTCAGTGCTATTGAACAACTAAATATTGTTAGCCCATTGGCAACAATAGCGAGGGGATATAGTGTTAGTAGGGATAGTAATGCACAGGTGATACGTTCAATCACACAAGTAAAAAAAGGTGATAATATTTCGATTCAACTTAATGATGGTAGTATTACGGCTCAAGTTATCAGTTAGTTATTCACTATATAATTTAGCTTTCAATAACGATCGCATGATGAAGTAATTTGATCACTGATTCTTTGCTTTTATCTTCAAATTGAATCCCAATACAAACACCGTTGGCTTGCTGTTTTATGCTGCAAATATTTCCGGAAAACTTTAAGTTTCGAAGGTCTTGAAAGTCTTCAACAACAAGGTCAATTAACTTATCTTTTTCCATAACGAGTGATTCCCCGTTATTCACTAGTACTTGGCAGCCATTAACAGAAATATCGACAATTGTTGCTTGCCAATATTCTTTCGCTATTTTTATTTTAGCAATAATATCTGTATCTATTCTCATTGCTGAACGTAAACTTTGTACGCTAACCGAACGGGGAAACTCTAGCACAATTATTCTAGAGGGGATTTGAAGTGTTTGTTTCACATTACTGACAAAGGCAACGACCGCACCTTCATGCCTTTCAATCAACCCACGAACAGTTACTGCCATACCTTGGGCAATATACTGAGAAAACTTCCCCAGTTTATTCGGATCAGGGTATTGCACTAAAACATATTGTTTCGGTAAATAACCAATAAAAGCACTGCGAAACTTAGCTTTTTGTCCGGCGGGTGTTGCTATATCAAGGGTGATCATTGAACCTGATTGTAATAAACCCAAGTTTCGATCTAGACGATTAGCAATAGCTATTTTTTGAGCGATTTGAGGCATAATATTAAAATTTAATAATAAGTCTTTTAAATGTAGCACTTAGCAAAAAGCCAATCAAATGATTGGCTTCAATAATAAATATTTAGTTTAAGGCTGAGTGCATTAAATTAATCTTTTTTATAACCTTGCGTCGCTCGAGCCAATTTCTTTTGCTCGGTATAGTTCAATTTTTTCTTACCCGCAAACGGGTTACTTGTTTCTCTAAATTCAATGCGAATAGGTGTTCCCATAATTTTTAATGACTTACGGTAGTAATTCATTAAATAACGTTTATAAGAAACAGGAAGCTTCTTCGCTAGGTTTCCGTGAATAACAATTATAGGCGGATTATACCCCCCCGCATGAGCATATTTCAGCTTAATTCGGCGACCTTGGCTCATCGGTGGCTGATGATCAAATACGGCCATATCTAAAATTTTAGTAACCATCGAGGTGTTAATACGTTTAGTTGCAGAAATAAATGCTTCTTCAACCGATTCGTATAAATGACCTACGCCTGTTCCATGTAATGCTGAAATAAAATGAATACGTGCAAAATCAATAAAACCTAAACGTCGATCTAATTCAGTTTTAATGCGATCTTTAGCATGCTCTTCTAGACCGTCCCACTTATTTACTGCCAACACTAATGAACGGCCAGACTCTAAAATAAAACCCAGTAAACTTAAGTCTTGATCTGAAATACCTTCTCGCGCATCAATAATTAATAAACATACGTTTGCATCTTCAATCGCTCGCAATGTTTTGATCACTGAATATTTTTCAACAATATCCGTTACATTTTTACGACGACGAATACCCGCAGTATCAATTAACGTGTACTCACGTCCATTGTGTTCCATCGGAATGTAAACACTGTCGCGCGTTGTACCCGGTGCATCAAAAACAACGACTCGATCTTCACCGAGAATACGGTTAGTCAGTGTTGATTTACCTACGTTAGGTTTTCCGATAATGGCAAGTTTAATTTTGTCATGTTCATGTGGTGCTTCTGCAATTTTCTCTTCATCAGTTTTAGCTGAAAATTCTTGATCGCCATCAAATTCGTCATTATCACCACGAGCTTCGCCTAACGCTTCAATATGTGGCGTAAGTGCTAACGTTAATAATTGTGTTACACCGCGGCCATGTGCAGCCGCAATTTTATGCACTGTATCACCTAGTGATAACTCATAAAACTCAGCCACAGCGGAATCAGCATCAATACCATCAACTTTATTCGCAACCAAAAATATTTTTTTATTTTGTTTACGAAGATAATCAGCAATACCAATATCAGCAGACGTTAAGCCCGCACGAGCATCAACCATAAATAGAACAGCATCAGCTTCTGCTATCGCCATTAACGATTGTTCAGCCATTAATACATCAATGCCCTTTTCATCACCATTAATACCACCAGTATCAATAACAATAAACGGGTGTTCTTCTACTTTAGCTTGGCCGTACTGGCGATCACGCGTAAGGCCAGGATAATCTGCAACAAGTGCATCACGACTACGGGTTAATCGGTTAAATAGCGTTGATTTACCAACATTAGGACGTCCAACAAGTGCAACTACAGGAAGCATTTTTACCTCTAAACTTAATTTATAGAGTATGGGTAGTTAAGCTAAACGCATTAACTTTACTCTTTTTAATAACAAACAACGGCTCCAATGCTTTATGCAATGGAGCCGTTTAATTCTAGCTGATAAAAAATTTATTGCGTTTTTATCGCTTGTAAATCACCATTACGTGATTGTACATATATAATATCTTTATAAACTGTTGGTGCAGTGTGCAAGCCACTACTGTCTACTTCATGGCGAGCAACAATTTCACCTGTTGTTTGATCTAACCAATGAAGATATCCTTCAAAGTCACCAACCACAATATAATTACCTACTGCAACAGGTCCAGTAACACCACGATTCGTTAGTGCTAATTGACTCCATTTTTCAAAGCCATTTTGACGGTCAACCGCATATACATGCCCTTTAACATCGGTTAAAAAAATGGTATTACCACTAACAGATAATTGACGATATGATGAATACTGGCGTTCCCACAACACGCGACCTGTGCGTATGTCAACAGCGACTAAGTTACCTTTTGATGAAATACTATAAATTTTTTCACCATAGAGCAAAGGTGCAGAATCAACATCTATCACACCCTCAAGCTCAGTAGAACCAGTAGCTTTACCTACATCTATGGTCCAGCCTTGCTGGCCAGTTTCAAGTAGATATACGTTAAGCGAACCATCAGCCGATCCGACAATAACACCTCCAGAAGCGACTGTAGGAGCACTTACACCTCGCAATGTTAGTGCAGGCACCTCTTGATCTATTTGCCACTCATCTTGGCCATTTGAAGCATTAAAGGCTTTCAACACACCTGATGCGCTATTAACAACTAAAACACCTGAATCTATTGCAGGAGCAGTGATGACTTCTCCTTTAATTTTCCCTTGCCAATCTAGTTCACCGCTTTCAGCATTCAGCGCAAAAACATCACCATTTTCACTACCAATATAAACTTTATTGATGCCAGTGACCGGACCACCATTAAGTAATGCTGATTGTCGGCTATCAAAAAATCCACGTTCATCGTTTATATCACTTAAATCTGCTGCCCAAATCTTGTTACCGTTTTCAATTTCAAAAGCAATAACATCACCATCACGGCTTGCAGTATAAAGTTTTCCATAACCAACAGTAGGTTTCAGTCGAGAAAAATAATCACTAACCCCGTCACCAACACTAGACTCCCAGATAACATTTGCTTCAAAAGCTTCAGTTATCTCGGTTAATTCAGCAACTTTAGTTGCCTCATCTTCTTCATCTGTTGACGAACATGCACTTAGCCCTATAGACAATAATGCCACGGCTAATAAGCTTTTATTTAGTCGTATTTTTTTTAGCATATGAATGACCAGCCTCTTTATTTAACAATCGATGATACTTGTGCTAAATCATTCAATTTCATTTGTAAGGTACTATTATTGGCTTGACCTTCAACATCAATCGCCGCTTGGTATGCATTACGAGCACGCTCTGTTTCACCTTGCTTGAAGTACGCATCGCCTTTAGCTTCTTCAATCGCTGCTTTAAACGATTCAGGTAAAGTTACCGCTAAAGTGGCTAAAGCTTCGCTATATTGCTCTAGTTGGATTTGTACTCGGGCTAAACGAACACTGGCAATTGCTTTGATACCTTGATCCGTTGAACTTTCAATAGCCGTTGTTAAATGCTTAGCAACTTGAGACCAATCTTTATGAGTTGATGCTTTTTTTGCTAATGCTAAAGCCGTTAATGAGGCATAGCTTGACTCTTTATTTTCAGCAATAAATTTATCACCGCTTTCAGTAAAAGCTTTTTCATCTTTACCGACACTTTCCATAACCGTTTGGTATGCATCTGACGTAGCAACTTCATTTGCTAATTGTGCGTCTTGATAATAGTTATAGCCAATGAAACCAGCAAAACCTAGCACTAAACCAGCGATAACTGCAGTACCATTCTCTTTCCAAAAGCCTTTAATCGCTTCTACTTGTTGTTCTTCTGTTTGATAAACGTCCACTACTTCACCTTAAATTATGCTGTTTAATAAAGCTGGCACTTGCTCAAGCGACACCCTTTGTTGTTCTTGTTGTCCGCACATATATTTCACTGTAACACATTGTTCTGCAAGCTCATCTTCACCGATGATAATTGCAATTTGTGCTCCGGATTTATCTGCCCGCTTCATTTGTTTTTTCATATTACCACCACCGCAGTGGTTTTGTATGCGAATTTCTTTAACTTGATCACGCCATTGTTCACTAAGTTGTGCTGCTTGAATATCAACACCTTCGCCTAGGCTGATGACATACACATCAACTTGCGCACGAATGTCAGCCGATTTTTCAAGGCTAGTGAGCATTAATACTAAACGCTCCATACCTAAAGCAAAACCAAATGCAGGCGTTGCTTTACCCCCTAATTGCTCGACTAAACCGTCGTAACGACCGCCAGCACAAATTGTTCCTTGCGCGCCTAAGGTGTCTGTTACCCATTCAAATACTGTACGATTATAATAATCTAAACCACGTACTAAGCGATCGTTGATCACATAATTAATACCTGCGGCATCTAAACGCTGACAAACGCCGGCAAAATGTGTTTTGGATTCTTCACCAAAATAATCACTTAATTTTGGTGCGCCAACTAAGGCTGCTTGCACATCTCTATTCTTAGAATCTAAAACGCGTAATGGATTTGTATGCATTCTACGCTTAGAGTCTTCATCAAGTTGATCTTCTTTTTCAGTTAAGAAAACCACCAATGCGTCACGAAAATTTGCACGCTCTTCATTTGAACCTAATGAGTTTAGCTCTAGTGTGACAAACTCATTGATGCCAAGTTCCCGCCAAAGACGATAACTTGCCATAATAATTTCTGCATCTATATCAGGTGTTGCAATTCCAAAGGCTTCTAGGCCAAATTGGTGGAACTGACGATAACGACCTTTTTGCGGTCTTTCATGCCTAAACACCGGTCCCATGTACCATAACCGCTGTTCTTGGTTATAAAGTAAACCATGTTGATTACCAGCACGTACGCAACATGCAGTAACTTCTGGTCGTAACGTTAAACTGTCCCCATTACGATCGTCAAAAGTGTACATTTCTTTTTCGACTATATCGGTAACTTCGCCAATAGAGCGTTTGAAAAGTGCTGTAGACTCAACAATAGGTGTTCGTAATTCAGCAAAACCATAGTTGCTGGCCACACGACGTAATACCGCCTCAACCATTTGCCAAACAGGAGTTTCAGAAGGTAAACAGTCGTTCATTCCTCTGACGCCTTGTAAAGTTTTACTCACGATGAAATTCTCTCTTTTTTGATAAAGCCGAACGGGAAAAGTTAATGCAGCGCGCATTATAGGCAGTTTGAGGCAAAACGTAAATAGCCTGCTTTCGCCTCATTTTCTATTCCGTTTTTAAGTGAATATTATTACTCTATTTCTTTTACATCAATTTTATTGGCAACATCAAGTAATTTGGCTTTAGCACGAATTCTTTCTTCAAGTTGATCCACCAAGTTAGTGTTGTCAAAACGGTCTTTTTGACGAATACCGTCTAGGTAATAGCCACTTTTTCGATTACTGCCTGTTAAGCCTAAGTCAGAAATAAGCGCTTCACCTGGACCATTAACGATACAGCCAATGATCGAAACATCCATCGGCGTCAAAATGTCTTCGATTCGTTGCTCTAATGCATTAACCGTTGAAATAACATCAAATTCTTGGCGAGAACAACTCGGACAAGCAATTAAATTAATACCTCGGCTACGTAATTTTAATGACTTTAAAATATCAAAACCGACTTTAATTTCTTCTATTGGATCAGCCGCTAATGAAATACGTAACGTATCACCAATACCTTCAGCTAATAACAAGCCTAAGCCTACTGATGATTTTACTGAGCCAGAGCGTAATCCGCCGGCTTCGGTAATACCTAAATGAAGCGGGTTATCAATTTGCTTCGCTAATAATCGATAAGATTCAACCGCAAGAAAAACATCAGAGGCTTTAACGCTGACCTTGAATTGATCGAAATTGAGTCTATCGAGAATATCAACATGACGCATTGCTGACTCAAATAATGCTTCTGGTGTTGGTTCGGTGTATTTTTCTTGAATATCTTTTTCTAATGAACCACCATTTACACCTATACGTATAGGGATGTTCAAATCGCGGGCGCATTCAACGACACTACGAACTCGGTCTTCGCGGCCTATGTTACCGGGATTAATACGTAAACAGTCTACGCCATATTCAGCAACCTTGAGTGCGATACGATAATCAAAGTGAATATCAGCAACCAAGGGAACTTTTACTTGCTTTTTGATTTCACGAAAGGCTTCAGCAGCGTCCATCGTCGGCACACTAACTCGAATAATATCGGCACCAACAGCTTCTAATGCTTTAATTTGAGCAACGGTTGCCGCTACATCAGTTGTCAATGTATTAGTCATTGACTGAACCGTAATTGGCGCATCACCACCAACGGGGACATTACCCACCATGATTTGGCGAGACTTACGGCGGATAATCGGGGATTCTTTAAACATAATGGTTCACAATTTTTCTCAGAGATCACGCATGCGTGATTAAACGTTATTTAGACAAAGCTATTAATCAGTAACCGGCAGTGTAAATTTCGCAATATTACCGGCATTAAACTGCGTCATATCAATATTTTCATCTGCAAAATTTATTGCCACTAATTCAGGCTTACCTAAAGTAACACTAAAAGGTGCTTGACCAGATATTTTCATGATATAGCCAAGTTTTTTCACACCCCATGCGATACGCTCACCCGAAGCATCTGAAATATTTACCCAGCAATCACCAGAAAAGGTAAAAGTTACATTTGTTAAAATCACTGCCGGTTGAGCTAATTCAGCCGAAGGTACATTTTCAGGGGTAACAGCGTCATTATTATTTTCAAATGTTAACTCGTCAGAAGGCGGCAATTGCCCTTCCGTATTATTTTCCGTACTGTTTTCCGTACTGTTTTCCGTAGCAATGTTATCAAGGCCGACTTGTTCGATAGTACTTGCAGACGTTTCTATAATAATTTCAGGCTTTTGTTGCGTATCAGCTTGTTCATTATCTATTATTGTAACTTTTTCGGTATCTTGAATAGGTTGAGTTTCCTCAAATTTCGAAGTCGAATTTTGCATCCACCACACAACACTAGCACCGATTAATATCGCTAAAATTAAATAGCTTATCCACATTATACGATTACTTTCTGCTAATTTTTCTGTGCCTTTAGAAAAGCTTTGTAATTCGGAGGCTTGTGTTTTAGCGACATTCAATTGTTCATAACTCGCCAAAATATCGTCTTGGGATACATTGACTAACTTGGCATAATTTCGTAAATACCCACGGTTAAACGTTTCAGGTAATTTAGTGTCAAACACTTCATTCTCGATATTATTAACGAGAGTCGTACGAAAATTTAATTTATCGGCAACGTCTTGCTGAGTAAATCCCATTGCCGCTCTTGCTTCGGCAAGTATTTGGCCTGGTCCCATCACCTCCATATCTTCAGAAAGTTCCGCATCCAACTCTTTTGCAGGTTCTGAAACCTGATCTTTTAAAACTTTTTCTGAAACTTCACTAGGACTTTCAACGTTACTCATTCATTTTTCTCTTGTTCGGTAAATTATTTGCTATTAACGGGAATGCTTTCGACAAGCTCGGGATTTGAAATATAAAGCTTACTATCAAGCTTCAGTACATCACTACGTGAAATATTATTCCACTGCTCTAATGCTTTCATATGAATATTATATTGAAATGAAATAGAAAATAAACTATCGCCAACACCAACAACATGAGCCAAAGCATTGCTGTCACTTTTTACTTTGGGCGTATTACTCTTCATTTTAACACTTGGCTTTTGAGCGTATATTTTTGTAATGTTTTTACTCTTTACTGCTTTCGTAATTGTAGGGGTTTCTTGCATCGTGCTTTTGGGTTTTGTCCGAGTGTTTTTAGGTGATAAAACAACGACTCGTTTTTTCGATTGTGTTTTTTCAGAGCCCAAGAGCGTGCTTTGGTAATCTTTCGCTAAATCATCGGCTTCGATGTAAGACAAAGCATTCAAAATATATTGCTTAGCTTGATATGAGTTAGGAAACAGTTTCACTAACATACTCGCATAGTTTTTAGCCACTTTACGATTACGTTGTTTTTCGAACACTTTATAAGCAAGAGCTAATGCTTCGGGGCTAAAACGACGGGTTGATTTTTCATAACGACGTAAATATTTCTCTGCAGCTTTATAGTCTGAAAAGATATATTGTAAACGTACCATTTGTAATAATGCTGAAGCGCTATTCGGGCTATGTTGTATTGATTTTGTGAAGTACTTATCGGCCTTAGTATACTGTTTAGCCCTTATTTGACACAGCGCTAAGTTTTCATAGCTTTGTGAAACCATTAAATAGGTAGGTATCGCGATAGCTTGTAAGGTAAATTTTTCAGCCGCTTGATATTTTTCATTTCGGCAAAGAAAAACACCATAGTTATTTAAAGTGTCAGGGTCTCCTGAATCTATAGATAGGGCTTTCTCATATGACTCGGTAGCAAGCTCTGGCTCTCCTACTACATCATAATAATGTGCAAATGCCGTATAAACTTGTACCAGTTTTGGAGAAAAGCGTTTTGCTTTTTCCAAATTTAGCTTTGCTTGCGTGGTATTGCCCATTTTTAAATAGCCAAGTCCCAATGAGATTCGGGTCATGGCTATTTCGTTATTATTAGAGACATTTTCAACGACAGGCTTATCACTGTCGTTTTCATAACTTTGAGTAACACAGCCGGAAAGAAAAACGGATAAAGCTATTGAAAATATACAAAGTAAACGAGGCACAAATTTAATCATAGAGAATAAAAATCACTTATCTTAATGTTATGTTTACAGATTATACTTAATTGCTTTAGAGATAAAGCATCAAACAAGCTTTACTGAAATCTCTTGTTTGTTACTGTCACTTTTTTCAGCAATTACTGCAGTACGTTTTGTTCTATCAAATACATCACCTGCTAACTGACCACAAGCCGCATCAATGTCATCACCCCGCGTGCGACGCGTAATAACCGTTAAACCGTAAGACTGTAAAACTTTATCGAAACGATCGATACGTGAATTACTTGAACGCTTATATGGCGAGCCAGGGTAAGGGTTAAATGGAATGAGATTAACTTTACTCGGTAAGTCTTTCAGCGCAATAGCAAGCTCGTGTGCTTGGTCGGTACTATCATTAACATGATCTAACATTACATATTCAATGGTCGCTTGCTTATTAGCTTTAGAACCGTCGATATAACGCCCTGCCGCAGCAATAAACTCTTCTAATGGATATTTTTTATTGATCGGCACTAATTCATCACGCAGTTTATTGTTCGGTGCATGAATTGAAATAGCTAAAGCACAATCAATTTTTTCTTTAAGCATATCAAGTGCAGGTACAACACCAGAAGTGCTGACTGTTACACGTCTTTTTGATAAACCATATCCTAAATCGTTCAACATAGTGTCAAGCGCAGGAATGAGATTTTTCATGTTTAATAACGGCTCGCCCATGCCCATCATAACGATATTTGTAATAGGACGTTTTCCCGCGATACGTGTAGCGCCAATATCATTAGCAACACGCCAAACCTGACCAATAATTTCGCTCATTGAAAGGTTACGGTTAAAGCCTTGCTGCGCTGTTGCACAGAAAGTACATTCTAGTGCACAACCTACTTGCGAAGACACACATAATGTTGCGCGATCGTTTTCTGGTATCCAAACAGTTTCAACTTCTTGTCCGCCTTCAAGGCGTAAAGAATATTTTATAGTACCATCTGTAGATACTTGCTTTTCTGAAATTTCAGGTGCTGTTATTTCGGTTAAACGCTGAAGTTTTTCACGTAATTTTTTATTCAAATTAGTCATTAATTCAAAATCAGAATAACCAAAGTGATAAATCCATTTCATCATTTGATCAGCGCGAAATGGTTTTTCGCCCAATGAAGCAAAAAATTCACGCATCGCTTGGTGATCTAAGTTTAATAGATTTATTTTCTTCTTTTCCGTAGCTACGGTTGGGCTTACCACTTCAGTCACTTCACTCATGATTTCTACTTCTCAAACAACAATATTACAGAAAGCAAATTGTACAACTTTCATACAAAGTTAACAATTTGCCGATCAAATTATAACAAACCTCATTATTCTCTTTTACTTAGCAGCTAACACGAGCAAATTAAGAGTACTGAGGTTTACTATAAGCCTAAAAATAACAAAAGGATTTTACTGGAAACAGTAAAACCCTTTCATATTTCAATTCTTACTTTTAACAAAGATAATAACGATAGTTCAAGAAGATAACGCGAAGCTTACGTTAGCAAGTCAGCACTTTCGCCGCTGAAATTTCGTTATTAACGAAGTTAAAATCAGATTAACGAGTGCGTGGGCAAATTTCGTCGTCTGAGAAGAAGTAAGCAATTTCACGTGCAGCAGATTCTAAAGCGTCAGAACCGTGAGCAGCATTTTCGTCGATGCTATCAGCAAGATCAGCACGGATAGTACCAGCAAGTGCTTCAGCTGGGTTAGTAGCACCCATGATTTCACGATTTTTAAGAACAGCGTTTTCGCCTTCTAAAACTTGAACCATTACTGGACCAGAAGTCATGAATGCAACTAAAGCGCCAAAGAAAGGACGTTCGCTATGTTCAGCGTAGAAACCTTCAGCTTTTTCTTGGCTTAAGTGAACCATTTTTGAAGCAACGATTTTTAAACCAGCAGTTTCAAAACGGTTGTAAATTTGACCAATGAAGTTTTTAGCAACTGCGTCTGGTTTTACGATAGAAAAAGTACGTTCGATAGCCATGATAAGCCCTTATATAAATTTTAAATTAAAATAGATGGTATAAATTTTGGCGCGATTATAGACGAATTAGCATAAATAACCAAGTTTTCAAAATAACTAAAGTTGTATTTTTGAGTATTAATTATTAATTAGCGATGCAACTAAGTAAAAGTGGTACTTACTGTAATTTGACTATTGAACGGTTTTGTAAATTCAAAAAAGGGAATTATGATGTGTCCATATAACAAAACGATCTATAAATATCTTGCCCAGACTAACCTACTTTCGCTAAATTCAGATTGTGATACTCGAAACGCTGAGCGGATAAGAAAGCGATTTTGTAAAAAAGTGATTGGGGATATCTCCTAGTTAAGTTTTGATTAGTCAAAACTTAACTACACACTCTTAACTGAACTTAAGCGTACTATCAAAAATCTGAATTAAGTTCTGGAACAATTAATACCTTCATAGCGATAATTAAAGGTATAGCAAAAGAATCATGGCGCCAACAATTAATAACTAATGATGATTATCTATACATTAAAGAAATGAAGCGAGTAAAGGCTTTAGAACACCTATAGGGAAATTACTTACAGGTGAAGACATGAAGTAATTTGTAAGTCATTGCTTAAAACTTTTCCCTCTTGAGTGGCTTGTATGGATAATATCCCCATACCTAGTGTTCCAATTTAAACCAGTTTAGGTAAAGTGAGGCCCAAGCTTTAGCAGCAACTAAAGCCTTTTTATACGATAGTTCGATTGAATGATGGCTCCTCTAT